>LXNJ01000069.1_pt1 | contig 66157 bp, 61 predicted proteins | sample 809081 | NCBI WGS metagenome assembly LXNJ01 (sample SAMN04870510, study PRJNA318959) | sponge metagenome | biome: sponge; feature: marine sponge reef; material: water | host: Petrosia ficiformis | place: Greece: Milos, Mediterranean Sea | collected 2013-05-29 | depth 5-7 m
CGAGCAGGATGTTCGCCCCCACGATCCCCCCCACAATGGCGGCCGAACTGCTCCCCAGCCCGCGCGCCAGTGGTATGTGGTTGCGCTGCTTCATCCACAAGCCGCTGAAGGGCCGGCCGACCCGATCGAATACACGCTTCACGGCCTGCACGCAGACGTTCGATTCATCCTTCGGGATGACGTCGCGGCCCTCTCCTTCGACTTCCAGCGCCACACCCCAGGGAAGGATGTCGAGTTCTATGCGATTGTAGATCCTGAGCGCGACGCCCAGGGCGTCGAAACCCGGACCGAGATTCGTCGTACTCGCAGGAACCTGCACGCGCACCAAAGCCAAGACGATCTCCTCGAAATGATATTAAGCCGAACGAACCTCTGACGAGTGCGCGAAGGCGCAGCCCGCCGCGCGCATTTCCTCGACCGCGTTTTCACCGTCTTTTGGGTCGACGTTCACGGCGCGAATGGCGTTTTCCAACACGACGACCTCGAACCCCTCGCGTCTGGCGTCGAGCGCCGTGGCCTTCACGCAATAATCCGTCGCCAGACCGCAAACGAAAAGACGCCCTATCCCTGCTGCCCGCAAATCATCGGCCAGCGAAGTACCGTCAAATCCCGAATAGGCTTCGGCGGCGCGAGTCGTGGCTTTCGATACCACCATCTCCACATTCCCTGCATTCATTTGTGGATGAAAAGCCGCACCCGGCGTATCGGCCACGCAATGAACGGGCCAGATTCCGCCCTGCGCCTGGAACGAGATGTGATCGGCCGGATGCCAGTCGCGCGTCGCCACCTTCATCCAGCCTGGAATTTCCAGAAGCGCATTGACCGCTTCGACAATCGCGTCCCCCTCCGATACGGCGAGCGCCCCACCCGGACAAAAATCCACTTGCAGATCGACGACGATGAGGCCGTCTGCCGCACCCGGTTTGTATTCAGCCATCGTCCTATTTCCCCTCTCCCAGCTTCAGGCGCCATTTTTTCCCGCCCGGTCCCCTGCGTATGGAAACCTCTATCTCCAGCGGATTCTCCAGAAAAACTTTCTCGAATATCTCCACAGTCTCAATATTCTTTCCTCCCGCCTTGAAGATGACGTCTCCGCGCCTGAGTCCCGCGCGCGCCGCCGGAGCGTTTTCTTTCACATCGGACACCAAAAGCCCGCTCGCCTCTCCACCACCGAAAAAACGCGCAAGCGAGGGCGTGAGTTTCTGGAGAAAGAGCCCCAATTTTTCGGGGTGGGTATATTCGCGCTTCATATGGAAGCCATGCTCCATTACGACGGGCTTCACGTATATCGGAGATTTCATCCGCAACGCCAGCGCGACGGCGTCCGAGGGGCGGCTGTCGACCGAAAAGCGCCGGCCCCCGGCCTTCATATCGATGAAGGCGAAATATGTGCCTCCTTTAATTTCCGTGATGACCACCCGGAGAACTTCCGCCTGGAGGGTCCTCAGCAGGTTGCGCATCAAGTCGTGCGTCATCGGCCGGTGCGGCTTGGCTTCTTCTAACTCCATGTAAATCGCCCGCGCCTCCGCCGGGCCGATCCAGATGGGCAGCAGCTTGCCCCCCTTTTTCTCCTGCAGCAGCAAGACGGGCTGGTCGTTACTCTGATCGACCAAGATGTCCTTCACCTCGACCCTGCGGAGCCCCGAGAGCGCCGCCCCCGCTTTCACCGAATGCGCATGAGCGATGCAAACGATAAGAACGACAAGAAAGCCGGAAGACACCATTTTAAGCCGCATGACTTCGATTCCTGATCATTTCGCCCGCGGTCATGAAACCAGCGGACTTCCCTCAACGCGCAGATTCCGCCGAAACCCGGAACACGCATTCGGGAATCGCCATGTCCACACGCTGCTGGCCCGGTTTTTCCTCCACCTTGGTCTCGTAGATTCCATCGCAATCCTCATCGAGCAGCGTGATGTCGTATGGATACTTGTTGTCCACGTCGATGTTGATCGCGAAAATCCGGTTGTTGATGGTGAGCGTCTCGAACTGGAATTCCCATTCATCGAGATATTGCTTGATCAGGGTCTCCTCTCCGGGAATGCGCCTGCTGAGGTCCCGCCGGACCCATCCGAGAAAACGAGAGCGGCTGAGTTCCGGCGTGTCAAAACCCTCAGGTCTCTTTTCGACGGGGCCGTCCACATCCGCAGCCGCCGCGAATGCGCTTCCAGACCCCAAAAGCGCCATCGCCAGGAACAAAACCACACAAATTCGCTCGAAAAACACTATCATTAAAATCACCCTCGGCATCGACGTGAAACCCGGCGGCCGGCCAGACCCCGGAAGGCTGGTCGTCCGTAAGAGTAGCACCCGCCGCGCACCGCCTTCAAGAGATGTGTCCACGCCTCAGAGAGCGCAAACACGATCCTCCGACGCGCTTTGACATTTCGGCCAAGCGGATTATTCTTCCCATATCGGCGAACAATCATCCCGACTCGAGGGGCGCGTGAAGGGCGCCTTGAGAATGCAATCACCGAAACTCCCGAGGAGAAACCCAGATGACGACGAGAGAAAGAAAAGCCCGGCTCATCCGGCCCGATGAGCGTGAATCAGAAGGCATGGCGGGCGGCGCGAGCCACAAGGCCATCGTATCGAAAGAGGGCGAGGGCACCGACCTCACCGTCTACTACTCGCTCATACAGCCGGGACAGACGCACGACTGGCATCACCACGAGGAGGATGAGGTCATATTCTGCGTAAGCGGCAGGGGCAGATACGACCTCGATGACGGCGAGATCAACTACGGCCCCGGGCAATTCATCTTCATGCCCAAGGGCACGCGCCACTGCAACCACTGCGTGAGCGAGGAAGACGTGAGGCTGGTGGCCATCTTCCAGCCGGGTCGCGAATAAGGACTGATCCTCCCGCCAACGGAGAAGATGAGGCTACATTTGGAGACGAAGATGGACCCCATGCAGAAAATCATCGCGCATTACGCGAATCTCCGCTTCGAGGATCTGCCCGAAGAGGCCGTATGCGCCGCCAGAAACCTTATCGTCGATGCGCTCGCCTGCGCCCTGGCTGGTTCGGCTGCGCCTCTGAACCCCGAAATCATCGAGCGTCATTTGCGCTGGGGCGGCGCGCCCGAAGCCACGGTGCTCGTTTTCGGAGGCAAAGCGCCTGCGCCGACGGCGGCCTGGCTGAACGCCGCCATGATCCACTCGAACGATTTCGACGACACCGAAGACGTCACCCAGAACCACATTTTCGTCACGATTCTTCCCGCCCTCCTCGCCGCGGGCGAAAGCCTCGAGCGCGCGATGCCGGGCCGTGAGGTCATCGCCGCGCTGGCGGGGGCAGCGGACGTGACTTTGAGGTTGAACGCCGTCGTGCACCAAAGCATTCATCCGGGCTGGCTGCCCACCACGGTGTTCGGCGCGGTCTCGGCCTCCATGGCCGCCGCCCGGGCGCTGGGACTAGACGAAGAGGGCCTCGCCAACGCGGCGGGCTTCGGCTACGCGCAATCACACGGCAACCGCCAGGCGTTGCTCGACGGCACGGTCGCCAAGCGGCTGCAGCCCGCCTTCAGCGCACGCGCGGGCGTACATTCTGCCGTACTGGCGCAAACAGGCGCCACCGGCCCCAGGCGAATCGTCGAGGGAGCGGACGGCTTTATTGAACTGTTCGGCGGCGGAGAGGGCGACCCGGACGCACTCACGAAGGATCTGGGCGAAACCTTCCACGTCAGCCGGGTCGGCATGAAGCCCTACCCGAGCTGCCGGGTGTCCCATCCCCACATCAGCGCCGCTCTGGAGGCGCGCGAGCGCCTCGGTTCCTTCGGGGCTATGGACGTCGAAAGCGTCGAGGTATGGGCGACGCCCATCGGCCACTCGATGATCGGGCAGGCGTTCCAGATCAGGGAGAATCCCCAGGTGGACGCGCAGTTCAGCGCGCAGTGGACGACGGCGTTCTCTTTGCTCAATGGATTGCCGCGAATCGCGCACTTCGATCCGGATCTCATCGTCTCGGGAGCCGAAGTGATCGAACTCGCGCAGAAGATCAGAGTCCACATCTGGGAGGAAGGGAGTCTGCTGCTCGTGCCCGTGCGCATCCGCGTCAAGCTCAAGGACGGGAGAGAGGCCGACGTCACGCACGACAAGATCAAGGGTTCTCCCGAATGGACCATGACCGAAGTGGAGCGGAAGGAGAAATTTTTCTCCTGCGCCGAGGCCGCAGCGGTCAGGCTCGAGCCCGAAGAGGTGGAACGCGCTTTCCGTGAACTCACCTCGCTTGAGAATTGCGCCGACATCCGGCCCGTACTCGCCCTGCTCGCCGCATCGAAAAACCCGGTGAGCGCATAGCATTTCCAACCGGGCGACTCTATAATTTTCGCCCATGAACCAAGACGACACCTCAGCCATTCACCCGGGCACGAACATCGCCTGGGCGACGAAGAGATACGGCCCGCGCGAAGCCGTGGTGGACGGGGAACGCCGCCTGAGCTTCTTCGACGTCTACGATCGCAGCAAACGGGCCGCGAACGCGCTTTTAGCCCTCGGCCTCGAGCCGGATGATCGCGTCGCCAAGCTGATGCGAAACCGCGCCGAGATCATCGAGATCAACTTCGGCGTCGCGATGGCGGGCGGGGCGTCTCTGAACCTCCACGGACGCAACGTCTTAAAAGAACACGTCCACATGCTGAACGACTCTGAATCCGCGTTCCTCCTCCTGGATGAAGCCCACAAGGAATATGCCGAAGGCATCCGGAGCGAATGCCCGGGTCTGCGCGCCATCATCGCCGTTGGGTGGGAGGGCGCAGGCGTGACCCCTTACGAGGAATGGCTGCAAAAAAGCTCCGGCCGGGAGCCCGGCGTCATCCTCGGGCCGGATTCGCTGTTTCACCTTCACTACACCTCGGGCACGACCGGGGAGCCCAAGGCGGTCGTCAACACCCACCGTACGCACGTCGCGTGGCTGGCGAAGTTCTTCAGAAACCTCGACTACCGGATGGGCGCGCTCGATTCCATGCTCCACGCGGGTCCCATGACGCATGCGTCCTTCAACTTCATCGAACCCACATTCCTCCGGGGGGCGCGGAGCGTCATCATGCCCGCTTTCGAGCCGGAACTTTTTATCGAAATGGCGGAAAAAGAGAGAGCCACGACCACCTACCTCGTATCCACGATGGTGCAGCGGCTCATCGAATGCGGAAAGCTCGCAAGCGCCGACCTCTCGAGCCTGCACACGATCACCTACGGGGCCGCGCCCATCTCGGAGGAGAACTTAAGTCTCGCCATCGAACACGTCGGCCCCATCTTCCGGCAAACCTACGGGCTGACCGAAGCGCGCCAGCCCATCGCGATCCTGGATCCCTGGGATCATGTAGTTGATGGAACGCCCGGGGAGCGCAAGCGCCTGGCCTCGTGCGGCAGGGTCGCGGCGGGCGTGGTGCTCGAACTCCTGGACGATGACGACCGCCCCGTCGCCACCGGCGAGATGGGAGAAATCTGCGTGCGGGGGGATTACGCCATGGCGAGCTACTGGAGAAACCCAGAAGCCACCGCTGAGACCATGCGAAACGGCTGGGTGCACACTGGAGACCTCGCGGTGGCGGATGGGGAGGGATATCTCTACATCGTCGACCGCAAGAAGGAGATGATCATCACGGGCGGGTTCAACGTCTATCCCTCGGAAGTCGAGCGCGCCCTGTGCCGACATCCCGCCGTCCTGGAAGCGCTGGTGATAGGCGTGCCGGATGAGAAGTGGGGCGAGGCCGTCAAGGCCATGGTCGTGCTGCGCCCCGGAGAGTCGCCCGAGCCTTCGGACATCATCGCATTCACCGAAAAAGAAATCGCGGGCTACAAGAAGCCGAAACAAGTCGAGTTTTTGAACGAAATTCCAAAAAACACACAGGGCAAAGTCCAGAGACGCGATATTCGTGAAAAACACTGGGCCGGAAGAACGCGAAAGGTGAATTAAAGGCCGGCCGCTTTCAACGTCGATTCATCGGAGAGACCATTTATCAACAGGAGAGACGCCAATGGACCTGACGCAAGAGTTCGGACTCAAGACCGTGAAATACCGCAAGGAAAACAAGATCGCCTACGTGACCCTGAACCGGCCCGACAAGCTGAATCCTCTCAGCTTCGCCACGGTGATGGAACTCCTCCAGTGCTGGGAGGACATCAACGACGACAAGGAGGTGTGGGTGGCAATTCTCGCGGGCGAGGGAAAATCCTTCTGCTCCGGGTGGGATCAGAACCTGGAAGAGGATGAACTCAAGATGGGCGCCGTCCGCCCCAAGGGGATCCTCTACTGCGACCTGGACTGGATCAAGAAGCCCATCATCTGCGCGGCGCAAGGCTACGCCATCGGCGGAGGGATGAGCCTGTTCCTCGGCGCGGACGTCCGTGTGGTTTCGGAAGACGCCAAGGTCGGTTATTCCCAGCCCAAGATCGGCATCATCAGCATCGGCGGGGCCATGCGCCTTCCCGCGGCGATTCCCGGTCTCGCCAGATGGTACATGTTCTCGGGCGAACTCATCGACGCGGAGGAAGCCTACCGCCTGGGCCTCGTGGTGAAGATCGCCAAGAACGGGGAACTCCTCGAAACCGCGACCGCCATGGCCGAGCAAATTATCGAGTGCTCGCCCATGACGGTGCAGCACACCAAGGAAGAGATCGCCGTGGCCGCCAACGTGTCGATGTACGAGGGCTATCGCCTGTGCCGGCCCATCATGAACCGCTTCTACAAAACCGAAGACTACCGCGAGGGCAAGAACGCGTTCATGGAGAAACGAAAACCCGTCTGGAAGAACTGCTGAGCAGGGACCGGCGCTGAACGGGAAGATCGCAAGTCTGCCTCCGGGGTTGCGGGACGGCCCGGTATGAAGGATAAGCCTGAATCGGCCATCCCGAGCCCAGGAGCGCACATGGAATTTTCTAAAGCCAAGGATGGGGCCGGCATCCGGGAAGGCTGGCCCATCATCCTCGCGTGTTTTCTCACCATATTCACCGCCTACACCACGGCCTTCATCCTGGGTCCGATGCTCGACGTGATGGGCCGCGACCTGGGCCTCTCCCTCTCGGCCATGGGGCAGCTGGCGGCCATCACTTTCATCCCCTGGGGGATAGGCGCGCCCCTGCTGGCGCCCATATCGGATCGCTACGGACGAAAGTACGTCATTCTCCTCGGGGTGGCGGGCCTCTCGCTCTCCAGCGTCGCCACCTCGTTCGCGGACGGGTATCTCGCGGTGGCGGTCTGGCGCTTCATCGCGGGGCTGAGCGGCGCGCTCGTTCCGCCCACGGCGGTGGCGGCTATCGGGGACAGCTTCACGGGCCGCGCGCGCGGCCTCGCCATCGGTTTCGCGACGGCGGGCGTGGCCATGGGCCTGCTCGTCGGGGTCCCGAGCGTGGCCTTTCTGACGGATTACCTGGGCTGGCGCAACGCGCTTTGGATATCGGGCGTGTTCGGCCTGACGCTTTCCCTGTACACGCTCCGCTCGCTGCCATCCGGGAGCCAGACCGACGCGCCGTCCTCCTATCTGGCGAGCTTCACATGGATGCGACAGGGCGCCTCGTGGCTCCTGCTGAGCGGAAACGTCACCGAGCGACTCATGACGTCCGCTTTTCTCACATACGTCGCCGTTTTTCTCATACGCACTTTTGAGATTTCCCTCTCCACAGCGGGGAGCCTGCTCACGGCGATGTCCGTGGGCGCGCTCATCGGCGGCCTCCTGGGCGGAACGCTGGCGGGCGTGAGGCGGCGCTTTCTCATCATCACAGCCCTGGTTCTGCTCCAGGGAGAACTCCTGGCGTTTCACTTCTCGGGGCTGGGCTTTCTCACGCTCACGATCGCGGCAGGCTTTCTCTTCTCGTTCTTCAGCCATCTGAGCCGCCCTGCCGTGATGGACGACCTCATATCGATCGCCCCGCAGGCGCGAGGCGCCATCATCGGCTTCTATTCGACGAGCAACCAGGTCGGCCTCTTCCTGGGAGCCTCCCTGGGCGGGTTCGCCATACAGTGGGGGGGCTTCGGGGCGCTCGGCTGGCTCGTGCTGGGCGCGGCGGTCCTGGGCGGGGGGTTCTATGGAGCAAGCGCATGGGTGTTTCGAGGGAGAGGCTAGGCTCTCCTTTACCCGATTGATCGTAGCAAACAAATTATATACGTTATCGCGAGTAAATATTCTATATACTTGATAAAGCATAAAAATATAATATACTAAATATCGTATATTTATGTATTATACGTATTAACGTATATTTTCCTAAGGAGGAATAGAAGATGAGCGAGCTTGTCACCCGCTCGGAAAAGCAACTGGGAGAGGCTCTGCGCCGGGTCCGCAAACAGCGCGGTTTCACGCAGGCCGGACTCGGTGAAAAAATCCATATGCGCCAAGCCACCATCTCCAAGCTGGAGGGCGGCTCGTCGACAAGCCGCCTTCATACCCTGATGGCGTCTCTCGCCGCGCTTGATCTGGAACTGGTCGTGCGTCCACGCCGCCGGAGCACAGGCGATGAAATTGAGGAGTTGTTCTCATAGCCAGACGACGCGCCTACATACCGCTTGCCGTATATATGAACGGTCGTCTTGTGGGGTGGTTGCGCAAGGCGGCGAGCGGAGCTATCGATTTTCGCTACGATGAGAGTTGGCTCGTTTGGGAGCACGGTTTTCCGGTTTCGCTCTCCATGCCACTGCGCGAAGACGCTTATATCGGCGACCCGGTCGTCGCCGTGTTCGACAATCTACTCCCGGACAATTTCGACATCCGAGACAAAATGGCCGCGCGAACCCAAGCGAATGGGTCGGATACCTTCAGTCTGCTGAGCGCGGTCGGGCGTGACTGCGTCGGCGCCATGCAGTTCCTCCCGGAAGGAGAAGACCCCGGCCCGGCTGGAGCGATCGATGGGCACGCTATCGATGATGACGGGATTAGCAAAATACTCGCCAATCTGGGCACTACCCCGCTCGGTGTCGGCGCGCATGAAGCGTTCCGCATCTCGCTCGCAGGCGCACAGGAAAAGACCGCCCTCCTATATTGGAAGGACGAGTGGCATATTCCATACGGCAAGACGGCGACAACCCATATTCTCAAACCGCAAATCGGACGGCTCGGCAACGGCGTCGACCACTCGCTTTCCGTCGAGAATGAGCATCTTTGCATGCGGCTTATCTCCACCCTCGGCCTGCCTGTGGCCGACACCCGAATGGAGAAGTTCGGCGAGAAGAAAACGCTGGTCGTGGAGCGTTTCGACCGGCTCTGGACGAAAGACCAGCGCCTCCTGCGTCTGCCGCAGGAAGACTGCTGCCAGGCGCTTTCCATGCCCTCGGCCAAAAAATACGAGAGCGATGGCGGACCGGGGCTTACCGAACTGCTCGATTTGTTCATGGGCAGCGACGAACCAACGCGCGATCGCAAGATGATCATGAAGACTGCCGTCGTCTTCTGGCTTCTCGCCGCTACCGACGGACACGCCAAGAACTTCAGCCTCTTCCTTCACCCTCGCGGCGGATTTTCATTGACGCCTTTCTATGACGTGATGTCGATTCAACCGAACTTCGATGCGCACCAGCTCCGGCAACGCGATATGAAGATATCCATGGCGGTCGGCAAGAACCGCCATTACGTCGTAAGCGAGATCATCCCGCGCCATTTTCTGCAAACGGCGGCGGCCTGCAACATGGGAGAAAGCGTCGTACGGGAGATATTCGATGAGCTTCTCGATCGAGGCGAAGCGACGATATCGAGCGTTGAGAACGATCTGCCGCCCGATTTTCCCGAATCGCTATTCATGAGCATTACAGAAGGTTTTCGTGGACGACTGCGTCTGCTGGAGGGTTGAGCGTTGACATCATGATGCAATGCGCGGAAGAAAAAACGGTAGGGCGGTTCGCGAACTGCCCCAACGAAATCAATAAAACCTCGAACGGGGAAATCTCAAGGAGGCTCGGGGACAGGTCGCGACCTGTCCCTACGGGGGTTGATGAAAAAGCCGGCGCCGAGATCGGGCGCATTGGACGCTCCCTCATCGGTCTCGTCTAAAGCAGTCCCTCCTTCATCAGTCGGAACTGACCCCTAATTCTTCACGGCGTCCTTGCGCCTGGGTTCGGGGAAGACGTCCTGATCGATGATCACGTCGACGACGGCGGGGCCATCCTCTTTGAGGGCCTGTGCGTAGACGTCCTCCAGTTCTTCGGGGTCCTCCACCCGGAAGCCCGCGGCGCCGAAGACGCGCGCGTATTCGTCGAACCTGGGGTTGCCGATGGCGTCGGCGATGTAGCGCCCCTCATAAAAATGCTTCTGGTAGGCGCGCTCGGAGCCCAGGTTGAAATTGTTCAGGATGACGCAGACGGTCGGCAGGTTCTCGCGCATCGCGGTCTCGAGTTCCGCCCCGTTGCACAGGAACGCGCCGTCGCCGCTGATGGTGACAACCTTCTGATGCGGACGCGCCAGCTTGGCCCCCAGCCCCAGTGGATAGCCGATGCCGATGGCCGCCAGGTCCTGCGGGGCCACGAAACTCCTGGCCTGATCGAAGCGTTGATATTCATAGACATAGCCCGCGGCGCTGCCCGCGTCGTTCGTGATGATGGTGTTCTCGGGCAGGACTCTCGCGAGGGCCATCTGCGCGCGCCTGGGGTCGATGGGCTTTCCGCCGTATTCCAGCGCCCGTTCGCGGTGTTTTTCCTGCGCGTCGCGCACCGCCGCGGCCTCCGCCCGCCACGCGGGGCGCTCAACCCCCTCGCCCAGCCCACCGAGCACGGCCCGAAGCGCAAGTCCCGCCTCCGCGTTCATGCCCACCTCGGTGGCGAAGTTCCGGCCGATGTTGTGCGGGTCCACGGCCGCGTGGATGAGTTTGGCGCTCCCGAAGAAACCGGGCCGCAGGAACGTGGTCGAGTGCGCGAGCCTGGTGCCGACGGCGAACACGACGTCAGCCTTCTCGAAAAGCGCATGCGCCTCGGGGAGCGTTCCGCGTCCGATGGAACCCATGAACAGGGGGTGTCCGTTCGGGACCACGTCGTCTCTGCCGGTGGAAGTCATGATGGGCGCGTCGAGCGCTTCGGCCAGCGCTATCAGCTCGCCACTCGCCTCATCCCAGAGTACGCCGCCGCCTCCGATGAGCAGGGGCCGCTCGGCGGATTTAAGCAGCGCCGCCGCCCGCGCGACCGCCTCGGGGTCGGGAGCGAGCCGCGCCCGCACCTGATGCGCCGGTGCGCCGTTCTCGGAATACTCCGCCGTCTCGTTCAGCACGTCGCGCGGCAGGTCGACGTGCACGGGGCCGGGTACGCCGGAGGTCGCCACGTGATACGCCTCGTTGATGACGTCGAAGGCGCGCTCGGGTTTTCTCACCTGAACCGACCACTTCACCATGGGGGCGAACATGGCGATCTGGTCGAGTTCCTGGGTGGACTCGCGAAAGGTGTCCTTCATCATGGGGGCGCCGGTGATGACCAGCACCGGGCTTTGCGCCATCATCGAATGCGCCACGCCGGTGACGAGGTTCGTGGCGCCCGGGCCGTTCGTCGCCATGCACACGCCCACATCCCCCGTGAGCCGGGCGTAGGCGTCCGCCATGAGGGCGGCGCTTTGCTCGTGGCGCACCGTGAGGAAAGAAATGTCGTCCCGGCCGTACATGCCGTCCAATATCTCGATCATGCACGAACCCGCCATGCCGATTACGTGCCTCACCCCCAGTTTCGCGAGCGCATCCGCCACCGCGTGTCCAGCCGTCATGCTCACCATCAATCCGGTCTCCTTGAAAACAACAAAAAATAACCAGCAGGCGCGATCCGCCGCGCTTCATTTTTGGATGAATTAAGTCCGCAGAGATTAGGCCCGCGCGCGCGATTCGTCAAAGGCCTCAGGCTATCCGACGTTTCCTTTCGCGTGTATGGCGTTGGCGATGAGGTTCACCGCGTGGTCCGCGTTCGCCTCGGGCCTGGCCGTCTCGGCGAAGCGGTAGAAACTCTTGGTGGGCTTGAGCGAATCCCCGCCCAGAGCGCACAGCTCCGCGCAAAGGCGCTCGGCTTGTTCATCCAGGTCTGTATCCGCGACCACGTGATTCACCATGCCGACCCGCCTGCCCTCTTCGGCGCCTATCTCACGCCCCGTGATGACCATCTCGAAGCCGTGGCGCCTGTCCAGCTTTCTCGCCAGGTGGCTGATGACCACCGTGGGCGGAAAACCCTCCCTGATCTCGGGAAAGGCGATCCGCGCGGTACCGGAAGCCAGCACGATGTCTGCGCGGCTGATGAGCCCCGCACCCGGCCCAAAGGCGCGGCCTCTCAATGCCGCCACCGTCACGGCGGGAGAGAACTCCAGGGCGTCGTTCATCTTCACGATCTGGCGAAAGCGCTCTCTTATGGCATTCACGGGCGGCAGCCCGGCGCCGCCGCGCACACTCTCCCTGCCTGCGCAAAAATCCGCGCCCTCCCCGCTCAGCAGAACGACATCACACTCCTCGCCCGCCTGAAGCAATGCTTCGGTGAGTTCTCCTATCATCTCGAACGTGAGGCGGTTCGCCTCTGAGGCGCGAGCGAGCGTGACGCGGCCCAGAGCGTTTTCCTTCTCATATCGAACAGACGGCATTTTCTTCCCCTCCCCGGAACAGAAGCCGGACGTTTCCTCAAATATATTCGTTCACCCTCAAATTTCCGGGATTATCGCCCGAAATCTTCCGGAAAGTAAAAACGAAAAAGGGCTTGCAAAATTATTCGTAATTTGTTTGTATTAGAAATGTTTTATTTTCGTAAAATATATGTCATGAGGGCCCGGTTGCCGTGAGCGCTCTTCCTCATCAAAACGGGGCCGTCCATGTAGCGCGGGTGGAGAGCATCGCCACGGGCGGGGCGGGAGTCGCCCGTCTGGATGGCCGCGCCGTATTCATTCCCAAAACGGCCCCCGGAGACGCCGTCCGCTTCCGCGTCGTCAAGGAGAAGGGGAAGTACCTGATCGGCGAACTCGCGGAAATCATCCAGGCGGGGCCGGAACGAACCGCGCCTCCATGCGTCCACTGGAGCGACTGCGGGGGATGCGCCCTGCAGCACATCACACCCCAGGCCCAGGTGGAGGCCAAGAAACGAATCTTTATCGACGCACTCGCCCGCATCGGCAAGATCGACCTGGGCGTTCCCGTACAAACCGTCGCGCTCCCCGGAAACGAGGAGCGCTACCGCATGCGCGCGCGGTTTCAGATACGAGACTCCGGAATCGGCTTTTTCGCTCCGGGCGCGCGGCGCCTGGTCGAGATCGAAGACTGCCTGCTGGTGGAACGACCCATCGCCGACGCACTCGGCCAGCTCAGGCATCTCCTCCAGGCGGAGCCCAGGGCGAGGAGAATCGTGGCCGTTGAGATTACCTCCCTTGGTGAATTGGAAGAGGCGGCCGTGGGACTCTACCTGTACAAGTCGGGTTACCGGAGTCGTGGAAACCGGAAAATCGACCGCAGGACGCTGATCGCCTGGAGGAAATTCGCCGAAGAAAACCACTTTCCGCTGGCCATGGCCGGCAGACGCGAACCCGGGGATCCGCCCCGGTGGATGGCTCGGTACCGACCCGATGCGGCACACCCCGAATTATGCCTGGGCGTATCGCCCGAATCTTTCATCCAGCCGAACCGCGCGCTGAATCGACTGCTGGTGAAAAGCGTGATCGAAGAGTGCCGGTTGAACGACGAGGCCCTCGTTCTGGACCTCTACTGCGGAGCGGGGAATTTCTCCCTGCCACTGGCGCTCAGGGCCAGGCGCGTTCTGGGGGTCGAGGAAAACCCCTACGCCGTGGCCGACGCACAGCTCAACCGGGAGGAGAACGGAGTCGGCAACGCGGAGTTTCTGACCCAAGCCGTCCAGAAACTCACGACAGAAGAGGTCGTCCCGAAACTCGGAGGCCAAAAGCCAGGCGTCGTCGTGCTCGACCCGCCCCGAAAGGGCGCGCTGGAAGCGATGCCCCTGATTTCGGAGCTCGCGCCCAGCCAAGTCGTCTACGTCTCCTGCAACCCGGCCACCTTCGCGCGCGACGCCCGCGAACTCGTAACCAACGGCTACCGCGCCAGAGCCGCGTATGTGTTCGACATGTTCCCCCATACCGCTCATCTGGAAATGCTTACATCGTGGACCCGGAAGAACGCTTCCGGTCCGACCCAACGATTCTGAAAGGGAGGTCTCTCATGTTCCTCACGCGCAGGCAACGAGAAATTTACGAGTTCATCAAGGAGTTCATCGGGGCGAACGGCTATGCGCCCTCCATCGTGGAGATCGGAAAAAACTTCCACCTCACCTCGCCCGCCACGGTGCACAAGCACTTACAGAACATCGCGGAAAAAGGCCTCATCAAGAGAAGCTGGAACAGAAGCCGGGCCATCGAGCTCGTACCCGGTTCGGACACCATCGCCGCGAGCGCCGAACCGACGCGGGTGGAGCTACCCCTGCGCGGCATGATCGCGGCGGGCATGCCGCTCGAGGCGATAGAGGACACCGAAACGATACCCCTTCCCTGGTCTTCGGGGGACGGCAATCTCTACGTCCTGAAAGTCAAGGGCGATTCCATGATCGAGGATCACATACAGGACGGGGACTACGTGATCGTGGAGAGCCGGAACAATGCGCTGAACGGCGAGACCGTGGTGGCGCTCGTGAACGGAGAGTCCGCCACGCTCAAGCGCTTCTACAGAGAGGGCGCGCAAATCAGGCTCCAGCCCGCGAACGAGGCGATGGCGCCCATCATGGTGAACGAAGTGGACCTCCATATCCAGGGCGTCGTCGTGGGTGTGCTCAGGAAATATTGACGCCACAGCACTTCGCGTGAGAGGAATGGACATGCCTCTACGCCCGGAAGAGCCAGCGCCGGAGTCGACTCCCCAGGACCGGCTCATCGCGCACGTGGACATGGACGCCTTTTTCGTGTCCGTGGAGCGCATGGACCGGCCCGACCTCGAAAACCAGCCGGTCATCGTGGGCGGCAGCACAGGAAGGCGCGGGGTGGTCTCCGCCGCTTCTTATGAGGCGCGTGCGTTCGGCGTCCACTCGGCCATGCCCATGGCCAGAGCCCGCGAACTCTGCCCCCAAGCCGTCTACATCCAGGCGAACCACAAGAAATACGGTGAGGCCTCCAGGCAGGTGATGAAGGTGCTCGGCGACTTCACGCCCGCGGTGCAGGCCGTCTCCGTGGATGAGGCGTATCTCGATTTGAGCGGCACCGAACGCCTGCACGGCCCCCCGCTTCTAACGGCGGCCAGGATACGGGAAGCGGTTTTGCGCGAGACGAACTGCTCGGCATCCATCGGGCTGGCTTCGAGCCGCCTGGTGTCGAAAATCGCGTCCGGCCTCTCGAAACCCGCAGGCATCCTGCGCGTCTACCCGGGCGGTGAGGCGGCCTTTCTGCGTCCCCTCAAGGTGAGCAAAATCCCCGGCGTGGGCAAGGTGATGGTCCAGAAACTGAACCGCTTGAACATCTCGACAATCGGCGATCTCGGCAACCAGTCGCTGCCCTTTCTGGAGGCGCAGTTCAAGAATTTGGGACCTGAACTCTACCGCAAGGCGCGGGGGCTGGATGATTCCGAACTCGAACTCGACACCCGGCCCAAGAGCATCGGCAAGGAAACCACATTCGCAGAAGATACCGCCGACCGGGCGAAGCTCGAAGCCATACTCACGGGCCTGGCCGAGGAGGCGAGCGCGCGCGTGCGCCGCAAGGGCCTGAGCGCCAGACACATTACCCTCAAAATCCGGTTTTCGGACTTCACGACGCTCACGCGCTCGTTCACGCTCGAAAAGCCTACCCATCTCGATAAGGAAATCATCGAACCCGCACTCGATCTGCTGCGGCGAACCTGCGCGAAAGAGGGCAGGAACCGCAAATTCCGCCTGCTGGGCGTTTACCTTTCAGGACTGGATGAGTCCCGCGCGCAGCCGCTGCTGTTCGAGGATCGGGACAGGGTGAAGGAGGAGCGCCTGGTGGAGAGCCTCGATGAGATCCGAGAGCGCTTCGGACATGAGGCCGTCTTCTCACGAAAGAGCGTGGAGCGGATCAAGAAGCCCTAGAGGCTGTTGAAAAAGTTTTCATTTCGTGATTCGGCGTATGGAATCGACCGGGGAGGGAGGGGTAGGGACAGGCCCCCGTGCCTGTCCTTGGGCCACGCGCCCCTCCTGTATCGGGGTGAATACGACCGACGGGCGGCCACGGTCGAACTTTCCTCCTCGGGAAGTTCGACGCCCCTGCGGTCTCCATTCGAGGGGGCGCGCAGGACCTTTTTCGGGAATAGAGGAGACGCCCCTTTCGACCTGAAAACCAACCCCCCCTACCCCCCCTTGTCAGGGGGGCAAGAAACAGCAAAACCCCTTCTGTCCGGCGGGGGCGCATCGCCTTTTTATACCCCCCTGACAAGGGGGGGTAGGGGGGGTTGCTCTTTGGACAAAGGCTTTTTCAACAGCCCCCCTAGAGGCGGACCAGGATCAGGATCGTTCCCACCACCGTCATCACCGCGCCGAGGACGAGCTTGCCCGTGATGTTCTCGCTCTCCCGCAGGAACAGGTGCGACATCATGATAACCAGAAGGGGTTGAACCGACGTGATGGAGGTGACGCCCACCGCGTAGGTGCGCGCCATGGCGTTGCTGAACGAGGGCACCGCTATCGTCTGGCAGACGGCGGCCATGAGCATCCACTTCCAGCTCGCCCGGGGGATATTCACCGCCGTCTCCCTGTGAGCGAAGCCGACCGCCAGCACCCAGGCGAAGCCGAGCCCAATCCAGATGAGGAGCGCTGATGCGGCCAGGGCGTTCATGTCGAGCGTGATGGTCCGCACCATGACGCCCGAGACGCTCCAGTTCAGCGTGGTCAGGCCCGCCGAAATATAGCCCTTGACGACGTCCTTGCGCGTATGGCCCAACTCGAGATTCGGCTGCGCGGGTGCGGAGCGCACCACCATGTTGAGTCCCAGAATGAGGCACAGAAGCCCCAGGATGATGAGAAACGTGAACGGCTCGCCCAGGAATATCGTGGCCAGAAGCGCGGTGACGGCGGGCGTGCTCGCCGCGATGGGAATGGTGCGGCTCGGCCCGATGCGTCTGATGGCGTAGTAGTAGGTGAGCCTCGATATGGTGATCATGAAAAAGGCGGTGATCGGCAGCAGGATCCACGTTCTCGTCAACCCGGCCTGAAAGGCCGAGGCCGGCAGGGTGAAGAAGACCAGAACAGCGACGAAGACGCCGTTCATCGTCGACATGCATGCCGTCGTCCTCAAGAGCGGCGCGTTCTTCATCGCCAGGCGCACGAAAAAGGACAGGCTCGTCCAGCTCAGAAGCGCCGATGCGGCGAACAGCAGGCCCACGACATGGGTAGATAGGTTCATAACCGCTTTCTGGTTTTCGTAAAGATTTTCCGAACGGCCGCTATCCGGGCCGCTTCAGCGTCCAGTTATCATTCACGCGCGTCGCCGAGCTCATGAACAGATAGAGGATGCAGCCCGCGCGAAACTTCTCCTTCACCTCATCGAGTTCCTCTTCAGAACCTGTCGAGGTGACCTCTATATCGAGTTCCACGCCGGTGACGCCCCCGTTCTCCGCGTGCGGGTCGCCGGGTGAGAAGCGCTCCATGGTGAGGCGACCCTCTATCGCGCAATCATCGATCGTCATGCCGACTTCGTTTGCGAACAACTCCACGTGCGCGGCGCCGCAGCCCGTCAGCGCGCCGAGCATGTACTCGGCGGGGGTGGGATGCTCGAACAGGCCGCCGCGCTCTACGGGTTCATCGCTCGAGAATTCGGGGCAATCGCGGGCCTGTATCCGCGCGCGCAAATCCCCCATCCACTGCGCGTTCGCCACCCGGGTGATGGTATTCTGATCGGTCATGCCGACGCCCTCTTCAGATAAGGTGAAATCGCCCGTAGCCTACTACATCGCTCCCCCGCCGCGCCATGCGGACAGGGCTCGCGCGCACTGCTCCTCACCTCTCCTCCATCGCGCTCAGGACGGCGGATATGAATCCCAGAAAACGCGCCCCATCCAGAATCCTGGCGATAGAAAAGAAGTCCGCCTCGATGCCCACGTGGCGAAAACCGCCGAAGACGAAGGCGGATGCCGCATCGCCTGTTGTCTCCCGCGCTCGATTCGCCAGCAGGATGCTCTCGGACGCCGGAATGAAGGGGTCCTCACGCCCGTGCAGAAAAAATTTCTTGCCCCCGACCCCGGGAACGACGTCGCGCATCCCCCAACCCCGCAGGCGCTCGCGCTGTTTGGCTCCCTGCCGCGCAAAAAGCGCTTCGAATCGCTCGGGGGATTTGTTCTCCATCAAGGCGATGATGGCGCGCGCATCCTCCGGCAGACCAAAGAGCAGATCGCTTACATCCGCCGCTTCGTCTTTCCGCTTTCTCGACACGACCGCGGCGACCCGGTCCCGGTGGGCGTCCAGGCCCAGGAGTTCCGTGTTGTAGCGCAGGAAGAGCCACTTTCCGTGGCGGATGGGCAGCCCGCCGGGGAAGGCGGGCCGGTTCTGCCCGCCGCTCGTGGTGAGGTGCCTCAACACGTTTTTGAGATCGTAGTAAGCGCCCACGCCGATGAACGCTGCCATTTTCCCGCCCACCGCCGGCCTTGCCGCCGCGCGAAGGGCCGGACCGGCGGCGAAGGAAAAAGCAAGGATACTGCACCTGTCGAACGAATCCGCGCCGCGCCGCGTCATCCACGAGAATGACTTCGCGATGCGCGCAACGTCCGCCTCCTCGGGGCGAAACCTCCTCATGCCGGGCAGATCGGGAACGAGCGCCGCGAACCCGAGCCTCGCGAGCGACTCCGCGAACGCCACCAGCCGATGATCCGCCTTGCCCATCGTGGCCATTCCGTGAACGAGGACGACGCACCCACGCGCGGGCGTTTCGCCCCAGCCGAAGGAATCGCCCGGCGAATAGGAATCCGCCAAAACACCGTCGAGCGAAATCTCGGTTTTTAACGGCTTTTTCGTGAGGAGCGAGAGCCAGCCGCCGCTCCGCACGTCGATAAGCCCCTGGGCCATCAGGAGGGAATCGACCGGGTGGCGCAGCATCGGCGAAAAACGCGATGCGACGAGCAAAAATATCAGGAGAAGCGAAGCGGCCAGCGCAAGGCGCCGAAGCGTGACGCGCCGCAGGAAGTTGATCAGCCCACCACCGCCTCTTCGAAATACTTCCTCAAGAACCCGCCCGTGTGCGAGCGGGGGTTCTGCGCCACCTCCTCGGGCGTCCCCTCGGCGACGATGCGGCCGCCCCGCTCCCCGCCCTCGGGGCCTAAGTCGACCACCCACTCCGCGTGGCGTATGACGTCCATATTATGCTCGACGACGACGACCGTGTTCCCCAGCCCCACGAGGCGCGTGAGCACGTTCAGCAACCGCTCCACGTCCTGAAAGTGAAGCCCCGTCGTCGGCTCGTCCATGAGGTACATGACGTCGCGGGGCGGCTTGGCGGCCAACTGGCCCGCGATCTTCAGGCGCTGCGCCTCACCGCCCGAGAGTGTGTTCACGGGCTGGCCGATCCGCAGGTAGTTCAATCCTACGTCCCTCAGGATGAGCAGCTTGTTCAGCACCGAGGGCACGTGATCGAAAAAGAGGCTGGCCTCATCCACCGTCAGGTTCAGCACGTCGTGGATGTTCTTCCCCTTGTACTGGATCTCCATGGCCTGGGGCTTGAAGCGTTTGCCCTCGCAGTCGGGACAGCGGATGAAGATGTCGGCCATGAAGTGCATCTCTATCTTCTGGATGCCGCTCCCGGTGCAGGACTCGCACCGCCCCCCGGTGGTGTTGAAGGAAAAATGACCGGGGCTGTAGCCCATGTTCCGCGCCAGCGGCGTTTCGGCGAACAGGCGGCGGATCGCGTCGTAGGCCTTGAGGTAGGTGATGGGGTTGCTGCGGGGGCTCTTGCCGATGGGGCTCTGGTCGAGCAGGACCACGGAATCAAGCTCTTCGAAACCCTCTATCCGCTCGAAGCGGCCGATGGCGCCCTTGCCGTCGTGGAGAATCCGCGCGAGTGCGGGATAGAGCGTGTCGTGCACCAGCGTGCTCTTGCCCGAACCGGAGACGCCCGTTACCGCCACCAGACGCCCCAGGGGAATGTGGAGGTCCACCTTTTTCAGATTGTTCTCCCGCGCGCCCAGCAGGGAGAGGTAGGAGAAGCTCCCGTTATCTCCGCGCTTGATCTTCCTGGGGCTGATCTCGCGCTCGCCGCTCAGGAACTTCGCCGTCGCCGACCGCTCGCAAAAGTCGAGTTCTTCCCGCGGGCCGGAGAAGACCACCTCGCCGCCGCGCTCGCCCGCGCCGGGGCCCAAATCCACGACGTGGTCCGCCTCGTCGATGACGTCGCGGTCGTGCTCGACCACGAGCAGCGTGTTCCCCCGATCGACCAGGTCCTTCAGGATGCTCACGAGGCGGGCGTTGTCCCTCGGGTGCAGGCCGATGGTCGGCTCGTCCAGGATGTAGAGCGTGCCCGTCAAATGCGCGCCCAACTGGTTCGCCAGATTGATCCGCTGGTGCTCGCCCCCGCTCAGGGTCCTGGTCTCCCTGTCCAGCGTCAGGTATTCGAGGCCCACCTTGTGGAGGAAATCGAGGCGCTCGCGCACCTGTTTCAAGACGTCGCTCGCGCGCGCATGCTGATCGGGCGTGAGCGGCGGCGCCTCGAAGTATTCCCGCAGCTCGCTGACCGGCATGGCGCAGACGTCGGCGATGGTGCGATCGCCCAGCTTGATCCAGAGCGCCTCGGGGCGCAGGCGCGTACCCCCGCATGAGGCGCATTTCTGCAGGCTCTGGTAGCGCCTGATCATCACGCGAACCCAGACCTTGTATTTCCTGCGCTTCAGCCTCTCGAAGAACCGGTACACGCCCAGAAACGACCCCGACCCCTCGAACACCATCTTCTTCTGATCCTCGGGCATCTCCTGCCAGGGGGTGTGGATATCGAGGCCCTCGGACTTGACGGCATCCTGGAGCTGTTCGCCGAAATACCGGCGGTAGCGCGGCCGCGCCCAGGGCTCCACCGCCCCCTGCGCGAGCGTCTTCCTGGGTTCGGGGATGATGAGGGACTCATCGAAGCTGAGCGTGTTCCCGAACCCCCCGCACTCCTGACAGGCCCCGTTGGGATTGTTGAAGCTGAACGTGTGCGGGACGGGTTCTTCGAACGTATGGCCGCAGCATTCGAGCTTCTGGCTGAAGCGAAGCCTCGGCCCGTCCACGAGCTGCACCTCGGCAACGCCGCCGCCTTCGCGGAACGCCGTCTCCAGCGATTCGCCCAGGCGCGCGCGGTTTCTGGAAGAAATTTTGAGGCGATCCACCACCACCCTGATCGCGCGATGGTTCCGCACGGCGGGCTTCTCTTCACGCGGTTCTTTCTTGCGAGGACGGCCCCGCCTCTTCGCTTCGGGCGGCGGCTCAGCCTCTTCTTTCAGCCTCTCGAAAAGCGGAGGGCCGATGTTCACGATTTCCTCGTCCAACATCACGCGGACGTAGCCTTGCCCCATGAGGGATTCGAGTTCACCCCGCAAATCCTCCGCGTCCATCTCTCCCATGGGAAAAAGGATGAATCCTCTCGAACCCTCATGGGTGTTCAGCAGGAGCGCGACCGTGCCGTCGACCGTGGCGGGCGAGACCTCGCTCCCGCAATCGGGGCAATGGATCTTCCCGGCCTTGGCGAAGAGAAGCCGCAGGTAGTCGTAAATCTCCGACGCCGTGCCCACCGTGGAGCGCGAATGGTTCACCGGGTTGTACTGCTCGATGGCGATGGCGGGGCTGATGCCCTCGATGTAGTCCACATCGGGCTTGTCCACGCGCTCCAGGAACTGCCGCGCGTAGGTGGAGAGGCTCTCCACGTAGCGGCGGTGGCCTTCCGCGTAGATGGTGTCGAACGCGAGGGAGGACTTGCCCGAGCCGCTGGGGCCCGTGACGACGATGAAGCGCTCCCTCGGGAGCTTGAGGGAGATGTCCTTGAGATTATGCTCCCGCGCGCCCTCGACCCGGATGTCTTCCATCAGGGAGACGGCGGGGGGTGCTTCGATTTGGGTGCTCATTTCCTCGTGACTACTCTATGGGAGATACGGGCGACTGACGAACGATAACCCCTCAATATGATGCGGGTGGGAGGCAAGTGTCAAGATGTGATAGGTGTATAAAAGTTTGCAGGGATTCGGCCTCCGCGCCTGATTTGGTGAATCACCTCAAGCCAATTTCTCTCAGTCAGGCGTCGACTTGTCCGAAAGCGTCTTGTTGCCATTGATCCGCAGTGCGATCACCAAGCGTCCCGGAACCTTCCACGAATTGTCTCACGCTGGTCGGGCCGAAATCATCCATATCGCGGAATTTTTCCGAGAGCAAGCGATAGCCTTCTCGCGCCGTTTCAACTTCGAGAAGCGGCTTTGTCGCCGCGACCAGTGCGTCCAGCCCGCCTGGAAAGTTGCGGACGGAGAAGTAGATGTCGTAGGCATCCTTTTGTTTCAGGCGATTGGAGATGGCGTATCCTTTCATGGCCAACAGCGCAGGAATTGACGCCACGGCAATATGCACACGATTGCGGCCACCGGTTGGCATTTCGCCTTCAATGAGGACCATCTTCTAGAATCTAAGCGCAAGATCGGCGCCGTCGGCGCGTTGTACAGCGAACTTTTCGATTAGCGGCGGGGTGTTCTTCGTGAATTCGGCGTCACGCGGCATAAGAAAGTCCAAGATAACGTCGATGTCCGGCCCGCCGTCGTGCGCTGTCATCGTGCGCACGAGTTGAAAGCGAAGTGAATTGTCCCGTTGATTGTAGCCTTGCTTCTGAAGCGACTCGACGAGCCGGGCGTATTCCCCATCGCCCAGGGCTTCGGCGTCGAGACTGAGATCCACGTCCAGAGTGCCGACATGTGACATATCGGATTCGCCCAACAACAGCCAGGGAACAGCGCCGCCAATCACCACGAACTTACCTTGAAAACTACCCAGTATCTGACCTATCTCGACCAAGACGGATTTGACCGCCGCTGTGGAGCGATCATCATAATCATCCGCAAACCGCTGTCCTACTCTAGCCATGGGAAGGACTCCCTGGCTATAAATTCGGCAGCTTCACGGTCGCGATCATTGCCGTTCCACAAGTCAAGATAAGTTGCAATCGGGCTGGTGGAGAAAACGCCCGGCGCGGGTTCGATGGCGTCGTCGAACAGACTCTCATCCTTGGGGACTCGAATGACGACATTCGCTCCTTTGGAGACAGTCGCCAGCCTCAATGCCTCGGTCAAGGTTTGAACCCCAGGCTCGTCCGCATAAAAATCATATACGCCGCCCCGGCCGAAGGGCGCGAACCATTGAGCGGCGGAATGCAAAGCGTAGATCGCGCGCGGGTGCTGCGGATACGGATTCAGCGCTCCCGTAAGCCCCTTTACAAGCTGCTCTCCTTGAAGATGTGTATATCCGGTAATGTGATGACCAGAAGGACGGCGATAGTTATCACGCCACGCTTTCAGGAGCGCATCCGGCTGAACGATTACGACGCCACCGTCACGTTTTTCAATCCATTCCCGATCAAGCAAGGCTTTACGAACATTGCTCACATGACCAAGGCTCACCTTGGCTTTTTCGGCCAGGTCGGCGACACGCCATGCTTGACCCGGTTCACGCAGCATAGCACGCAAGACAGCGGCCGCCTTCGGGGTGAAAATCGACCGCATTGCGCGAGATTCTGATTTCGGTTTTTCCGCAACATCCCGAGCGATACAGACATTATCGAAAGCGAGATACGCGTTCCCAAAAAGATCGAGATAAGCGACACCGTGAGCGGTGCAGATCGCCCGCGACTCCGGGGATAAGTACGTGCAGACAAGCATCGGAATCAAAAGCCGGCTGTCATTCGAGTGCCTGGATTTAAGGAAATGCGCTAGATAGCAGCTTTCGAGCTGATAGACTGCGGAACGCACATAACGCGGCGCACCGTCCGCAATCACCTTGATGATGAGCACATAATTGACATCGACATGGCTCAAACCGATTTGCAAATCGATTCCGTAGTCGCGTCCACAACTTTCCACAAAGTCGTGTTCCGAATCGATCTCCAAGCCCGGCACATGGCTGAGAAGATTTCGAACAGCTTCAACGGCTATGTTTTCTTGATATTTCAATGTTTGATCATATTTCATCATTTGATGAAAATAGAATATTTAGTGAAAAATATCAAGTATTTTCATTATATATCATTATTTCAACATCTAATGAAAATACCTATTTTAGTGAAAAATAATTCTGAAAAACTCCAACGCAGTTCCAAAAGCGCGAGTGTGCCTCTGGCAAGGACAACTTTCCGACATGATCTTTGAGAGTATTCTAATGACGCCAAGGCGGACAGGCAGGTACGGTTTGATTCAATTTTCTGTTCATCCCCTCTGTATCAAATCGCCTTCAGCCAGCCTCGAATTTCAAGCAAACCCGAGCGCATATCAACACGCTCTTCCACTGAATCCACCTCAAGCGGAATGCGTCGACTGGGGGCTCATCCTTTGGATGATCTCGCTCACCCTGGCCTTTAGCCAGTGTTCATCTATCGGCTCCGTTCCCGCGCGATTCTCCTCCACGGCCCTCATCGCCTCGAAGCGCACGTGCTGGCGGATGGCGGGGGGGATGCCCTCCGTGGCCCGGTTGACCGCGAGCTGCAAATCATCCGGCCAGAGGCGCTCGAACGCTTCACGACCTGCCCCGAACGTAAACAGAACCGGGGTCGAGCCGCCGTCATGCTCATCGGCAAGAAGCCGCCGTCGCTCGACGGTCTCCTCTTCCAGGATCCGGCCCTCTCGAATGATGACGCCATAGACTTTCCCGGCGGTTTCCGGGGCGACCAGCCCGTCCTCGACGTCGCGCAGCACCAGCAAGGGGTCGCGCTCCCAGGGCGGGCCGAAGCCGCCGCCACCGGCCGAGTGGGCGTGGACGACGCCGCCCGCCGGTACATCGAGCACGTTTATCTTTTCAATCTGCCGCGGGTCCTCGCCCGGGGCTTGCAGGAACGCCCGCCCGGTATCGCCCGGCAGGCCGGCTTCCCTTCCCCAGGGCTGGAAATGAAACCGCTCCATCCCCCGGGCCGTCACGACTCCGCCGGGCACGAGGAGCCTGAGAGAATAGTGCAGTCCGCACCCGCCGCGCATGCGGCCCGCACCCCCGGAATCGGGGATGAGGGCGTAGCGCTCGACCAGGACGGGCACCTCCGACTCCAATACCTCGTTCGGGATGTTCCGGTAGAAGCCCGTTGTGAAATCGACTCCTTCGGTGCCGTCGTCGAAGGGCCGCGCCCCCGATCCGCCCACGAGGGGCTGGACGGTGCTCACCAGGTTCGTTCCGGTGGAGAAATCCGGCGCTGACACCAGCATGATGGAACCCTGGCCGCAGCCCGCGGCGGGCATCCGCTCCCGCCAGGCATGCGCCAGAGCGCCGAGAACGATATCGGCCACCCGGAAGAACGTAGCCTGACGGGCTCCGCAGGGCGCTCCGGGCTCGGGATTGAGGAGAGACCCCCGCGGCGCGTTCACGTGTACGGCCCGGACAAGTCCGGAGTTGTAGACGAGGTCCGGTTTGATGCTCCGCATGAAGTTGACCACGCCCATGACCAGCAGGTAGTGGCCGTCGGTGCTGTAGGAGGGGATGTTGAACGCCGCCGCCACTTGCGGGTCCGTGCCCTCGAAGTCGAGGAGCATCTCATCGCCCCGGATCCTGAGTGCGAGGCGGATCCGGACGTGGCGGGCGTCGGGCATCAGATCACCCTCGAGGTAGTCCCAGAACTCATAGTCTCCGTCGGGAACGTCTCTAATCAGGGAGCGGGCCTGCGCATCGGCGTAATCCAGAACGTCGTCGAGCGCCGTCCGCAAGAGGTCCCCGCCGAACTTCCCGGCAAGGCCGGTCACGCGCAACTCCGCGCGCTTGAGCGCTCCGAGCATGGCCAGTACGTCGCCCCGGTTCTTGTCCGGCACACGGCCGTTCCTGAGGAATATCCGCAAAATGTCTTCCCGCATCTCGTCTTCGGCGACGAGCCGGGTCACCGGAATGACCACGCCTTCCTGAAGCTGGTCGACGGCGGAAGGCGCGATGGACCCGGGCGCGAGCCCGCCCACGTCCGTGCAGTGGATGAAGGCGGCCGCGAAGCAGACGAGTTCGCCCTCGTGGTAGATGGGACGCCAGCAGAAGACGTCGAGCAGATGGGTGACAAGGCCACTGCTCTGTTCCGGGTCGTTGGTGAACCAGACGTCGCCGGGCCGGTAAGGCCCGCCGGCCTCGAACACGGCCTGAAAGTTCTGGCCGACCCCTATCCAGAGCCCGATATCCACGGAGCAGGCCGCCACCTCTCCTTTGGGCGTCACCAGGGCGACGATGAAATCCTGGGTTTCCTTGACGAAGACGGTATGCCCGCAGTGGGTCAGCAGCTCGCCCATCTCCTCGACGACCCCCTGAAACTGGCACCGGAGTATTTCAAAGAGGACGGGGTCAGACTCGGTTCCAGGCGTAAAGGTTTCGTTCATCCGGTCGCCTCCGCGTGAAGGTTGCCCGACTCATCGACCCGGAAATCGAACCCGGGCGTGACGAAAACGGTCGTGTCGTACTGAAGTAGTACGGCGGGCCCCGAGAGTCTCAAACCTGTGGGGATTTGCGCTCTTTGGTAGACGGGAACCGCGAGCCTGCTCCCCTGTTGCGTTACCTCGCGGGTCTCCACGGGCGCCGGCCTCTCCGTTTCGCCCGGCCGGGAGGCGGAGGCGGCGCCGAGCATCCGGTTCGGCGCCCTGGCGAGCATCCGGATCTGGAGCACCTCGATCGCGGATTCAGGGTCGCGGTAGCCGAAGGTCTCTTCGTATCTACGGTGGAAGGCCTCCTGAGTGTCCCCGTTCCCGGTTAATCCAACCATGATCTCGAACGATTGCCCCCTGTAGCGCATATCCGCGCTCCGCTCGAACTCCGCCGAGTCGGGTTCCAGGCCCTGTTCGGTGAGCCAACGCCGCGCGGTTTCCTCCATCTCGGAGAACATCTCTTCCATCCCCGCCCCATCCGACAACTCCTTGCGGACGCTGCGGACAAAATCCATCTGGACGTCCGACACGGCCGCTCCCACGGCGCACATCGCTCCCGGCGCAGGGGGGATGACGAGCTTCCGGATGCCCGCCTCGGCCGCCAGCAGGAAAGCATGCGTGGGCCCTGCGCCCCCGAAGGCCTGGAGGCTGTATTCGCGGTGGTCGACGCCGTAGCGCGCGATCATCGGCAGAAACGAGGCGACCATATTCGCCGTTGCGACCCGCAGGACGGCTTCGGCCGCCTGAACCGTCCCCACGCCCAGGGCTTCGCCCAGACCGCCGATGGCGTCTTCGGCCCGGGCGCGGGAAAGCGTCATCCGGCCGCCCAGCAGGTCGTTCTCGCCCAGGATACCCGTTACGAGATAGGCGTCCGTAACGGTGGGCTCCGCCCCGCCGCGGCCGTAGCACGCAGGTCCGGGATCGGCCCCCGCCGAGCGAGGCCCCACCTTCAAGACCCCGTGTGGGTCGACCCAGGCGATCGAACCGCCTCCGGCGCCGATGGTCTCGATGGCGACGGCGGGAAGGAAGAGCGGAAAATCCCCGATCGTGCTCTCCACGCTGACGCGGGGCCGGCCGTCGATGAGGGACATGTCCGCGCTGGTGCCTCCCATATCCAGGGTGAAGAGCTTCGCCTCGCCGTATTCGCGCGCGGACTTGGCCGCCGCCATCACTCCAGAAGCAGGCCCCGAGAACATCGTTCGCACGGGTATCCGCGCCGCCTCATGGATGGAGACCGTCCCGCCGTTGGACTGGGTGATCAGGATCGGACAGCCGACGCCCATCGCCCGCAGCCCATCTTCCAACTGCTGGTAGTAGTCGCGCATGGTGGCCCCGACGTAGGCGTTCATCACGCAAACGAGCGTCCGCTCGTATTCGCGCTGCTGGGGCCACGTCTCCCACGACGCGCAGACGAAGAGACCCGGCCAGCGCTCGGCGATGACCGCCTGCGCCTCTTGTTCATGGACCGGATTGATATAGGAATGCAGAAAGCTGACGGCCACCGCCGAAACACCCGCGCCTAAGAGTTCCTCGACTCCCCGGACAACGGAATCCGTATCGAGCGGGCGCAGGACGGCCCCGTCCGCACCGACGCGCTCGCTCACCTCCCGGACGTGGGCGCGGCGAACCAGCGGCACGGGCCTGGCCGCCTCAAAGCTGGGCGCATCGGGCAGCCGGGTCCGGCGGATCTCCAGGACGTCGCGGAATCCCTGCGTGATCAAAAGGCCTGTCGGAACCCCTGTACGCTGTATGATGGTGTTGACCGCAAGCGTCGAGCCCGCGCCGAAGTAGACGACGTCAGCCGGGTCCAGGCCTTCGCCAAGGAGTCCTTCCCGCACGCCTTCCAAGACGCCTGACACCGGCTCGCCGACCGACGTGGGAACCTTGTAGACGCCGACACGTCCCGTCGATTCCTCCACGAGAGCGATGTCCGTAAAGGTGCCCCCGACGTCCACGCCTATCCGCCAGCCGCTCAATGGTTCTTCCCTCATGTCGTTTCTTGATTCAGGATCCTGTGCGCGTCACCCGCCGAATCCCGCTGAATGATGCGGCAGTATATTCCATACGCGAGACGCGAGAAAGATGATGCGCTCTCGTTTCGGGGGGGGAGTATCAAATAATCACCGTTGCGGTTGTGTAGGGAAATCAAGTGTCAACGAGGTGGGGGTGGAAGAAAGTTAATATGGACAAGACTCTATACATGCCGTGTCGGATCACCTAAAACCGATTTCTTTGAGCCAAGCGTCGACCTGTCCAAAGGCGTCCTGTTGCCATTGATCGGCAGTGCGATCGCCAAGCGCCTCGGAACCTTCCACGAATTGCCGCACGCCGGTCGGACCGAAATCATCCACGCCGCGGAATTTTTCCGAGAGCAATCGATAGCCTTCTTGCGCCGTATCGACTACGAGGAGCGGCTTCGTCGCCACGACGAGTGCGTCCAGCCCACCTGGAAAATTGCGGACGGAGTAGTAGATGTCATAGGCATCTTTTTGTTTCAACCGATTGGCGATGGCGTATCCTTTCATGGCCAACAGCGCCGGGATCGACGCTACGGCAACACGCACGCTATTGCGTCCTCCGTTTGGCATTTCACCCTCTAGTGTAAACATCTCGTAGAATTTGAGCGCAATATCGACGCCATCGGCACGCTGTACGGCGAACTCGCTGACAAGCGGTGGGATGTTCTTCGCGATCTCGACTTCGCGCGGCATGAGAAAATCCACGAAGACGGGGATGTCAGAACCTCCGTCCCGGGCGGGTACGGTGCGCACGAGTTGAAAGCGGCGCGAATCGTCTCCCTGATTGTAGCCCTGCGCTTGAAGGGATTCGACGAGTCGGGCGTATTCCCCATCACCAAGGGCTTCCGCATCGAGACAGAGATCCACGTCTAAGGTGCCGACATGGGACATATCGGATTCGCTCGGCAACAGCCAGGGAACGGCGCCGCCGATCACCACGAACTTGTCTTGGAAGCTACCCAGGACCTGTCCTATCTCGACCAATACGGATTCGACCGCTGCTGTTGTGCGCCCATCATAATCTTTGGCGAAGCGTGGTTCTAATCTAACCATGGAAAGAACTCCCTGGCTATATATTCGGCAGCTTCACGATCTCGCTCATTGCCATTCCATAAATCGAGATAGGTTACGATTGGGCTGGTGCAGAAAACGCCCGGCGCGGGTTCGATGGCGTCGTCGAACAGGCTCTCATCCTTGGGAACACGAATGACGACGTTCCCTCCTTTTGCGACAGTCGACAGTCTCAATGCCTCAGACAAGGCTTGAACCCCAGGCTCGTCCGCATAGAAATTGTATGTCCCGTCCCGCCCATAGGGTGCGAACCATTGAGCGGCGGAATGTAGCGAGCAGATCGCACGCGGGCGCTCCGCGTACGGATTGAGTATCCCGGACAGCCGCTTTTCAAACTGATCGCCATGAAGATGCGTATATCCGGTGATACGATGACCAGATGGACGGCGGTAGCTCTCGCGCCACGCTTTGAGTAACGCGTCCGGCTGAATAAGGACGACTCCATCGTCGCGTTTTTCGATCCATTCCCGCTCAAGCAGATATTTGCGAACATTGCTTACATGACCAAGGCTCACATTGGCTATTTCAGCGAGATCGGCGACAAGCCATGCGCGGCCCGGGTCCCGCAGCATAACGCGCAAGACAGCACCTGACTTCGGGGTGAAAATCGACTGCAGCGCGCGTTTTTCTGATTTCGGCTTGCCTGCAACGGCCCGATCGACATAGACATTATCGAAAGCGAGATGCGCATTCCCACAAAGATCAAGATAAGCTACGTTGTGAGCAGTGCAGATCGCCCGCGACTCTGGAGACAGATAGGGGCTGACAAGCATCGGAATCAAACGCCGGCTATCATCCTCGTGCCTGGTTTGAAGCAAATGTGCTACATAGCTTTCCAGCTGATAGACCGCGGAACGCACATAACGCGGCGCGCCGTCCGCAATCACCTCGACGATGAGCACATAATTGACATCGGCATGGCTCAAGCCGATTCGTAGATCGATTCCGTAATCGCGTCCACTGCTACCCACTAAGTCGTCAACCGAGTCGATCTCCAGGCCCGGCACATGGCTGAGAAGATTGCGGACAGCTTCAACGGCTATGTTTTCTTGCCATTTCAATTTTTCAAGATATTTCATCATTTGATGAAATTAGCATATTTAATGAAATAAATCTAGAATTTTCACCTAAATATAATTTTCATCATTCGTTGAAAATATCAGTTTTAATGAAATAAACGATTGAATTCGGGGCGATCACGCCACGATTTCTTAACCGCAGGGAACAACCCCGATTGGTCAGCAATCTCTCTCTGATCGGTCTCGTCAATCTCTCCCTGATCGGTCGAGATTGATCTCAAATCGCCTTGAGCCTGCCCCCGTCGACGGCGAATACGCCGCCGGAGATGTAGCTCGCCTCGGGCGAGGCGAGAAAGGCCACCATCGCGCCGAACTCCTCGGGCTCGCCCAGGCGGCCGAGCGGCACCTCGCGCTCCACGCGGGCGACCGATTCCGCAAAGGTTATTCCCAGTTGCTTCGCCAGGGATGCGCGGCCCTGCCTTGCGCGTTCGGTATTGATGACGCCGGGGATGACGACATTGACTAAAATGTCCTCCTCGCCGAGTGCGCGAGAGAGGGATTTCGCCAGGCCGGCCACGGCGGGCCGCATGACGTTCGAGAGCAGGAGATCGTCGATCGGTTCGCGCACCGAACTGGACAGGATGAAGAGGATTCTACCGCCGCCGCGCCCCCTCATGTGCGGGAGCGTCTCGCGGACGAGGCGCACCGCGCTCATGACGTTCAGCTCGAAGGCGTCGAACCAGGCGTCGTCCTCGAAATCCTCGAACACGCCCCGGGGCGGGCCGCCCGCGTTCGAAACCAGGACGTCCACGCCGCCGAAATGCGCCGCCGCCCCGTGAACGAACTTGCGAACGCCCTCCGCCGTGCTCACGTCCGCCGCGCAACTCCAGGTTTCCACGCCGGCTTGTTCCGCGATGTCCGAAGCGGCGGCGGCGCATGCGGCCTCATCGCGCGCGCAGATGGCGACGCTGGCGCCGCGTATCGCCATCTTGAGCGCCGAGGCGCGGCCCAGGCCCTTGCTGCCCGCCGCCACCAGGGCGATTTTTCCTTCCATGTCACGCATGTTGTGTCTCCTCGGTCGCGCCCCTCGTCATGAGCGGACATCTAATAACATTCAATTGCAGGCGGAGGAAAGGCAAGCCGGGCGCGCTCAGTCAGGCAACGCGGCTATGCACTCGACCTCGGCGAGCCAGTCGGGGTCGACGAGCCGGGCCACCTGGACCTGGGAGCTGGCCGGACGATGCTCCCCGAACATCTCCGTGCGGACCTCGTTCATCACCTGGCGATTGTCCAGATCCGCACTGAAGACGGTGACCTTGACGACGTTTTCGAGCGCGGCGCCCGCTTCTTCGAGAATGGTCCGGATATTCGTGATTATCTGGCGCATCTGCGCGGCCGGGTCTCCCTTGCCCACCACGTTTCCCTCGCCGTCCACGGAGACGCAGCCGCTCACGAAGAGGAGCGAGCCGCCGGTCACCTGGATCGCCTGATTGTAGACGCCGAGGTTTTTGAGCCTGGGCGAATTGATGATCTTGACGCTCATATTTCCCCCTCTCCCGAATCAAGGAACGCGACGCTGACGAGTAATCCGCCAATCGCCGCTAAAAACCAAAATATCGTTCGGCGATTGAATATCTATAACGGTTCCACAATCTCTCTCTCGGGGGAGATTGAAAAAGCCCTCCCATCGAGAGTGTTCACCGTCATTCCGGCGAAAGCCGGAATGACGAACAAAGCCGCAAGGGTTGTAGGGACAGGCCCCCGTGCCTGTCCAATGCCCTGTTCTGTAAGGGACAACCACAGGGGGCAGGGCGGGCACAGGGGCCCGCCCCTACGGACCCCCCCTCCTCGGTTGGTTCCATTCGCCAAATCACGGAATCAGAATTTTTTCAACAACCCCCACTGTCCGGGAGTATACGGTATCAGTTGAACCGGGCTATCCCCCGGACTCGGGCACCCCCTCGAATACCTTGGTGCTCTCTTTTGCGATCAGGTCCAGGCACCCCGCCTTGGTCTCCATGAAGACCCGGGAAGTCAGCATCGTCCGCGCCCGCGGCCGGGGCAGAGGCACTTTGAGCTCCTGGATGATTCTGCCCGGCTGCACCCCCATGATGAAGATCCGGTCCGCCATCAGAATCGCTTCGTCCACATCGTGGGTGATGAAGAGCATGCTCATCTGGTGCTCTTCCCAGAGCTTGAGCAGCCACTCCTGCATGAGGAGCCGGGTCTGGGCGTCGAGCGCCGCGAAAGGTTCGTCCATGAGGAGGATCTCCGGGTTGTTGATGAGAACACGGGCGATGGAGACGCGCTGCCGCATCCCTCCCGAGAGTTCGTCCGGGTGATGGCGCTCAAAACCGGTGAGTCCCACGCGCTTCACGAATTCGTGCGCGCGGGGGAGGAATTCCTTCCTGGGCACGCCCCGGACCTTGAGCGCGAAGGCGATGTTGTCTTCCACGGTAAGCCAGTGAAACAGGAAGTGTTCCTGGAAAACGACGCCGCGCTCAGGACCTGGCTTCGTGATGGGGCGTCCTTCGATGAGCGCCTTGCCTTCGGTGGGCAGGATGAACCCCGCGATGATGTTCAAGATGGTGGTTTTGCCGCACCCGCTCGGGCCCAGCAGGGCGACGGTCTCCCGGTCTTCGATGCCGAAGGAGACGTCCCTCAGGGCCACCGTCTCCCGTCCCTGTCTGGGGTCTTCGAAGATTTTGGTGACTCTCTCGAGCCGGACTTTCTCCGTCATCTGAGCAGCACCCCTAACCGAGCGTCTTCAGGCGTCCCGCGACGCGCTGCGACAACATTGGTTTCGTATACGCCTCGCTCGCTCTCTTTTCCCGCCATTTCCCGAAAAACGCTTTTCTCACGATCCGCATCATACCACCCTGTAGTGGACGAACATGCGGCGTGAGAGGGCGTGAACGGAGCGATCCAGGCAGAAGCCCATCAAGCTGAGGGTGACGAAGGCGACGAACATCCGCTCCGTCCTGGTATAGATCTGGGCATCCCAGATCATGAAGCCGACCCCCGATTTCGCGGCGAGCATCTCCGCCGCCACGATGGTCATGAACGCGTTGCTGAGGGCCAGCTGCAAGCCGGTGACCATGTAGGGAACCGTCTCGGGGACGACGACCCGGAAAAGGACCTGGGGCCCGGTGGCGCCGAGGCTCCGGGCGGCCCGGATGGCGCCCTCCCGCACCGAGGCGGCCCCCGCCATGGTGTTCACCACCACGATGAAGACCGCCGTGTAGAATATCAGGACGATTTTCGATTCTTCGCCGAAGCCGAACCAGATGATGAACAACGTGACCAGGGTCACGGGCGGGACGAAGCGGAAGTATTCCAATACCGGCAGGGCGAGCGCCCGCACCCAGGGGAGCCGTCCCATGACGATGCCGAGAAAAGAACCGACGACGGCCCCGAGCGCCCATCCCGAAAGAACACGGAACAAGCTCATCGTGATATTCCAGGGCAACTCGCCTGTGAGTGTGATTTCGACCGCCTTCAGCAAGGTGGCCAGGGGGGAAGGGAGGAAAATAGGTGGAAACACGAAGGTGAAACCCCACCAGGCCACCAGGAATATGGCCACAGAAAGGGTGTAAATCGCAACAACTCCCCCGATCCTCAAATCTCCCGTTCCCCCTTTCGCCCGCTTCGTTCTAGTTCGGGAAGTCTGTCACCCTGGAGGCGTCCACCGCCCGAAGGAAGCTCGAATCGATGATTTTCTTCCAGTCCGGAATCTGCTTGATGTGGCCCAGCTTCTTCTTGAACGCGGAAACCTCCTGCAGGGTATCGAAGTAACTCTTGTCGAGCCAGATTTTCAGTTTGTAATCGTTCAGCGCCGCCTTGGCGTCCGCCGCACTGGAGCGGGTGACCTTCTGGAACGCGGCCGCCGCCGCTGCAGGATCCGCGTTGGCCATATCCGTCGCCTCGATCAGAGCACGGAGGAAGCGCTTCAGGGTTTTGGGCTTCTCCCTGGCGAACCCCCGGCGTACCGTCAAGTGGAAGTTGGGCTCGTAGTCACTGGCCTTGCTTGCGGCCAGGATGTGGAGGGCATCCCCCTTGATCTTCATCACCTTGCGCGGCCAGGGTTCCCAGAACCACATGGCTTCCACGGCGCCCTTCACCATCGTGGGAGCGGCTTCGGGCGGAGGGAGGTTGACGTGATCCAGCTTCTTGTAGTCGATCCCCCTGTTCCCGAGAAACTTGATGAACCCGAACTCTCCGCCGGTTCCGCCCATCCAGGTCACTTTCTTTCCGATGAGATCCCCGGGGCTTTTGATCGACTTTTTGGCCACCAGCTTCATGCTCTCGTTCCCCTGCGCCGTCGCGGCCACGATGATGGCGTCGATCCCCTTGGCGATGTTCGAGATGGTGGGCGGATCACTCTGAAAGGAGATATCCAACTGGCCGCTGCCGATGGCCCGCAGGCCCACCAAAGCGGTGTGGCCCATGGTGTTGGTGGTCTTGAGTCCGTGCTTCTTGAAAATCCCCTTGTCCTCGGCCAGCCAGTAAGGTATCCCCAACGAAGTGGGCTCGGTCGAAAAGCGAACCGCCCCATCGTCGGCCGCCCACGCCGGCCCGAAACCGGCCGCAAGGATAAGGGCCAACACGGTAATTCCGACAATTTCCCGTATCCAGCTTCTTTCACGCATCATCGGTCATCCTCCTCTTTTCACAGGGTGAAATTGCATGAGGCAACGCATCGCGGTTGAAACCTAGCGCATCCGTTTGCACCGGTGCTGGAGCTGAGTGGAAGCGAAAACCCGGTTCTGGTTCGTGAGCGAAGCGCGGAAGGGTTCCGGAATGAAATCATGTTCATCCCTCCCGTCCTGACCGGCTTCCGGTCCGGTTCACACCACACGGTAGCGGGAGAGGAACCGGTAGGCGAGGAACCGGAACACCCGATCGGTGGCCAGTCCCAGGAGACCCAGGCCGAGGAAGCCGACAAAAATCTGATCGGTCAGCATGAAATTTCTTGCAGACCAAATAAGGTATCCCATTCCCGAACGAGCGGCAAGCATTTCCGCCGCAGCGATAACGATGAACGCGTTTCCCATGGCCATCCGCATGCCCGTCACGATGTAGGGCACCGTTTCGGGCACGACCACCTGGAGCAGGACCTGGGTTTCCGTCGCTCCCAGACTTCGGGCGGCGCGCAGGACACCCGGGGGCGCGCTCAAGGTTCCGGCCATGGTGTTGATGACGATCACGAAAAAAGAGGTGTAGAAAACGAGCATGACCTTCGAGGCTTCACCGAGTCCGAACCAGACGATGAAGATGCCCACGAACGAGATGGGCGGAATGTAGCGCAATCCCTGGATGTAGGGGGTGGCGAAGGCGCGGACGCCGGGCAGCCAGCCCATGAGCAGGCCCAGGGGAATTCCCAGCGCACACCCCAGCAGCCAGCCGCCCATGATCCGGCCCAGGCTCATCAGGATGGATTCCTGGAGAAAGCCCGTACGCGCCAATTCGACCGCCGTCATGACGGTGAGCCAGGGTGAGGGAACAAAGAGGGGATGGGAGAACTCCGACACTATCCACCACCCGAAGATGAAGAGCGAAAACCCCAGGACGGAGAGCATCCCCGACCACCCTTTGCCCCGCATGCTCTCCTCCCCCCAAGCTTCGCGCCCTGTGACGAGACGGCTACCGCAATCCGGATGAGGATAAGATATGTAGTATGGAACCAAATGTACCATATTCAATCGACAGGAAAAATCCACTAGAATGCGAGGATTGACGCCGCCCCGGCTCCAGTGCCGTTTGCGGCTCCACACAGGCGGCGCACCCGCGATGCCCGCCGGGTACAGCTTTCATCGGACCGAGAAACGAAAACGAAGGCCCGGCCCGACGGGGTTCGATTCCATTCCGGAAGGCGTTTCACCGAGGGGGAAAAGCATGGATTCATTCATGAACTTCGAAGGGCAGGACGTCATCGTGACCGGTGGAGCGACCGGGGTGGGGGAGGCGAGCGCGCGCCTGTTCGCCGAGCGGGGCGCATCCGTCGCCATCCTCGACATCAACGGCGAGGGAGCGGAGCGCGTCGCCGCCGAGGTTCGAGCGGGCGGAGGAGACGCGCAGGCGTTCGAAGTGGACCTCACCGATCCGGACGCCACCCGGGCCGCCGTGGAGGAGGCCCACAACCGGCGCGGGCGCATCGACGTGCTCGCCCACGTGGCCGGCGGGTTCCCGGAATTCTGCGGCCTTCTCGACTGTCCGCTGGAGACGTGGGACCCGATGGTGGCGAGCAACATGAAATCGATGTTCATCCTGCTCCAGGCGGTCGCGCCGCACATGATGGATGCGCGCTACGGCCGCGTCGTCTGCTTCTCCAGCCTGGCCGCCCGCAGCGCGGTCAACCCGAACCCGCCCCACTACACCGCGGCGAAAGCCGGCGTTCTCGGCCTGACGCGCCAGGTGGCGGGCGAGCTGGGCCCCCACGGCATCACCGTAAACGCTATCGCGCCCGCCAACGTGGCCACCCCGAGCACCATGGCCATCCGCAAGCCCGAGCGCATCCGGCATATCGAAGAAGTGACGCCCATCGGCCGCTTGTGCCAGCCCGAAGAGGTCGCGGCGGCGGTGATATTCCTGTGCAGCCGGGAGGCAGGCTACATCACCGGCGTGACCCTCGACGTGAACGGGGGTGCGGCGATGATATAGCGCCATCCGGGCTTTCCGGGCTGGTGCCGCGGGAATCCGCAATTGCCCGCATTTGCCGTCACGGCGTTATCGCATGGATGCGGCATGATGCGCCGCGAGGAGGGCGTTCTCATGCGCTCGGGCTGTGCGGAAAAACGCAACGAACGATTCGGCTTCCGGCGGGGCGATTTACCCTTCTTCGGGGACGCGCCGACAGCAATCGCTCCTTCATCCGTCCCGGCAATCGGTCGGCGATTCCTCTTTCCGCGACCGGCGCGCAGAAATCGCTCCCCGCTCGCGTCGAACCCTCCTTCATCCGTCTGGTTCAACGCTCCCGCATTGGCCGCGTTTTATCCGAACAATACGATAAATATAGATAAATTCACGGGGTTTTTCGATAAATTGATGAAAAGGGTTACAATTACAATTTGTTGTAATGCAATGAATTACTTCATAAATCTGAGCGTCGCGCACCAGGATTCAGGCCAAAAAAAGTTTTCCGGCTCCCGCGCATTTGCCCGCATTTGCGCGCAGTGGCCGTCTCATCGACTCCGAGGCGCGGCGATGATGTACGTCGGCGCCGGCCGCCCCGGAATCTCAACCCCGCCCCGCACCCACAACTGCGAACTCGAGCCGCCGTCGAGGTTCATGGCGTCGCGAACCCCGAGGCCGCCCCTCGATTCGGGCAGCACGAGATACTCCTGAAGCTCGCACCAGGAGATGCCGCGCGTCTCGGCCTCGCTCACCAGAACGACGAGCCGGCCCTTGGCGTCGAGGCCCACGACCGTCCTCCTCGTGGCGCGCAGATACTCCCGGTACCGGGACAATCCCTGAACGGGCTTGTAATCCTTCACGAGCAGAGGCCCGGCCTGAAACGCTTCTTTGACGCGCGTATCCTCGAATTTCTCGCGGGAAACGATATTCGGCCTGCCCTCCTTCCGCCCCACCGTGAACAGCGCTCCGTAATGCAGGAACGTCTTGCGCCCCCGATACAGCACGCGGCTGTTGAAGACCTTCCCACCCGAGCGGAAATACCCCAGGGGACGCCCGTTTTCATCATAATAGCCTGCGTTGAGAATAACGGCGGCGCCCATTTTTTCATTGAGAGCGCCAAAGTCTATGGGCATGGACCAATCTGTTTTGTCGCGCCAGTGGAGCCTGATTTGAAACTCTCTGTGCTCCAGACGAATCGCCTTCATGCGCGCGGTCGCGCCGTTTTCGAACCGGATTCGTACGTCCCGCGTATCCAATGGCAGGGATTGACTCCGTGTCCAGCCGCCGTCACCCACGGGGTGGCCTTTGAGGGGGCAATCGGATGCGGCCAGCGCCGTTTGAGCGACCAGGAAAAAGCCCAAAATCCACAACAGCAAACGCTTCATGGCGAAAAGCCCCTCGACGTCGCCGACCCCACTTTGAAATGATCAGCAATAATGACTAGAAACCAGCCGCGCATCCGTCTCTTCGATGATCGGATCCACCCATGAATACGCCATCATCGAGCCGTACGATTCCCTGCCCGCCGCCAAAACCCTCATAGCCGCCTGCGCGGCGGACATCGTGGCCACGCGATTCCAACTCCCGGAGCACGGCTTCCGGCACACCGCTCTCTATCGCCACTGCACGACCGCCCAAAACGCGAAAGCGTGGCGCCTCGATAGCCTCCTGGATGTCCATTCCGAAATCCACCATGTTCGAGAGAACCTGCACATGGCCTTGCGGCTGCATATCGCCCCCCATGACGCCGAAACTCATCCAGGGTTCTCCATCTTTCATCACGAAACCGGGAATGATGGTGTGCAGGGGCCGCTTCCCGGGCGCGATGCAGTTCGGGTGGCCTTCTTCCAGCACGAAGCCGCTGCCCCTGTTCTGAAGCATGATACCCGTCTCACCACCGGTGATGCCCGAGCCGAAATGATGAAACAAGCTGTTGATGAACGAGCACATGTTCCCTTGAGAATCCGCCACGGTGAGGTAAATCGTATCGTTCCATTTGTTGGGAATCCCAGCTCCGTGGTTGCCGGATTGTGTTTCATTGATGAGCTTTCGCCTCTCATCGGCATATTCTGTGGATAAAAGCCCAGCCAAGGGCACATCCGCCTTGGCCATATCCGCGACATAACGATCTCTGTCCGCAAAGGCGAGTTTCATCGCCTCAATCACGATGTGAAGATGGTCGACTGAGCCGTAGCTCATCTCCCCCAAATGATACGCGTCGATGAGATTCAGACATACTAGCGCCGTGACCCCCTGCCCCGAGGGCGGTATTTCGCAGAGTTCATAGCCTCGATAGTATGCGCGAATCGGCTCCACCCATTCACATTTCGTGGCGGCGAAATCCTCGAGTTCGAACAAACCTCCGATTTCCTTGGTGTAGCGAACGATCTCCTCAGCTATCGGGCCTTCATAGAAAGCCTCACGCCCGCCATCGGCTATCGTTCGCAAGGATACGCCCAACTTCGGGTTTCGGAATCTTTCTCCAATTTTGGGTGGACGCCCCGCAGGTAGATAGAACCGACTAGAGTATTCACATTTTTCCAGTTTTTCCGTCTGATTGGCCCAAGCACGGCTGATGATGGGAGAAAGAGGAAACCCGTCTCCCGCATACTGAATCGCCGGCTGTAGAAGCTCCGACATTGTTTTCTTGCCGCTGCCGCATCGCTCGTGTGCGGCGAACCAGCCATCCACAGCACCGGGAATTGTACAAGAATAAATTCCCGTCTCCGGCATGGAAGAAAATTCCTGGTATCGCGATAGTGTCGCCTTGGCCGGACTCTTTCCGCTGCCGTTCAAGCCCAAGAGATTTCTCGCATCGGCATCCCAATACAGCATAAACATATCCCCGCCAACACCAGTTGATTGCGGCTCCACCACATTCAACGCTGCGGCTGTAGCGATTGCCGCGTCCATGGCGTTTCCGCCTTCTTTGAGGATTTGGAGGCCAGCCTCGGCGGCCAGAGGCTGGCTGGTCGCCACCAATCCTCCCGCGGCGAATACGGGAGACCGTCCTGCAGCCAAAGATGTCCTTGTGGTCGGCTCTTTCAACATCGACTCCTTCATAAGATGCAATATTTTACCGTTTTATGAGTCACATAGTTTCGCCTGTTCTCTATCCCGGAGAATAACCATCTCCCTGACAGTCCCGCCACAAAACGAGGCCATTGCATCCGGCCCTACGATGCACCTATCCAAAATGGAATTCTCATCAATCATCCCGCCCGGAAAGACGATGGATTCTCGCGCCTCGGCATTGTTTCCAAGAGTAGCACCCGCCAGAATTGTAGTGAAGGGGCCCGCCTTCGCATCTTTTTTCATCACGACGTCGGGTCCTAAAAAAACGGGAGGCTCAATGCTGCCCTGCCCCCACTTCATGGATGGGCCTTCAATCAGCAAAAACCCCTTTGGCGGCCAACAGAAATCCGGCGCCAATGAGCCGGACATGACGTCCATGTTCGCCTGCAGATACCGCGACGGAGTGCCGACATCCATCCAATATGAATCACTCGAAACCGCTCCGATCCGAGCGTCGTTCTCCATCAACCAGGGATAAATTTGTGTTGAAATATCTGACGCCACTCCCGCAGGGATATGACTCAACATTTCAGGAGACATGATGCTCAAGCCAGTGAACATCGCTTGGTCCAGTGCACCTTGTGGCATCCCCGGCGCGCTCGCATTCAAAAATTTTCGCAAACGACCTGCCTCATCAAACTCGAGAACTCCATAATTTGGGGCTTCAGGAGAACGCCTAAGAATGAGGGTGGCGAGGAAATCTCCTTTTTGATGATGGACCAGCGCAGCTTTCAAATCAGCACCACACGGAGTATCCGCGTTTATGACGAAAAAAGGCTCGTCCTTTTCGCAAAAAAACGCCTCCGCGTTCTTGAGCCCTCCGGCAGTGCCTAAAATCTCAGGTTCATGGAAATACTGGATATGAACACCGTGCGCATAATCGCCCAATGATGAGCGAATTTTCTCTGCGCCATGGTGTAAATTGACCGCTGCCTCCTTAACACCGATAGAAGCTAATTTTTTGAGCGCAAAGCAGATGAGCGGCACTCCGCCCAAAGGCAATAGTGGTTTGGGGATCTCCTCTCCCAATGCTCCCAACCTTTTGCCATAACCAGCCGCCATCACGAACGCCCGCATTATGCTCACCTCACTTGTGGCCGGAAACAATGTTCTCTTTTGCTTCGAGAGCAAAACAAAACCGGGCATTGCAGTCCGCCCGGTTCGTTTAATTTCCCTTATGACTAACCTACTTCGACGCCTTCTTTGTGAATAGCCATAGCGACGCTTTCGGGCGTAATGGGCAACTTGGTGAACCGATGACCGACAGCATCCCGTACAGCATTGGAAATCGCAGCCAAGGTGGGCACCAAAGAACTCTCTCCCACGCCCTTCGCGCCATAGGGTCCTGTTGCATTGGCCGCTTCTACGATAATGGTGGTGAACTCGGGCGTATCCATTGACACGGGAATCTCGTAACGCGCCAGATCCGGCGTAAGTACGCGGCCATTATGCACGTCGATTTCCTCGATCAAGGCTTGCCCAAGTCCCATTTCGATACCCCCTTCTATCTGCCCAGTCACTCCTTGGGGGTTGATGGCCCGTCCCACATCATGGGCCGCAACCATTCGCCTCACCCAAACCTCTCCCGTACTTGGGTCAACCGCTACGTCAGCCACTTGTACGCCATAGCTGTACACCATGAACGGCTCGCCTTCCCCGGTTTCGGGGTTAAACGTTAAGGGGCCAGTGCTGAACCAGCCCTGGCCGGTAATCTGCTTGCCTACCAGAAGCGCCTGTGAGACCACTTCACCAAATGAGATTGAACGCTCAGGCGCGCTTTTAATGAACACTCGCCCATTCTTGAAGGCTATGTCTTCGGTCGGCCCTTCGAGCATTTCCGCCGCTACGGGGGCCAGGATTCTTCGAACTTCCGCAATGGCCTCGCATATCGCATTACCGGGGATCGTTGTGGAACGCGAGCCCGCCGTAAAACCACTCTCAGGAACCGCATCCGTATCCACCTGCATAATGCGCACATCCTCAAAACGCACGCCCATCGCTTCCGCCGCTATCTGGGCGAGTACCGTATGTGAACCCTGTCCGAGTTCGATGATCCCAACGCCCACCTGAACTTTTCCATCATCGGTGACATGTACCTGAGCACCGCAGGAATCCGATGGCGATGCGGCGCCTGTGGAATACCAAAACCCCGCCATACCACGGCCATACAACAGGCCATCGCCGTTCGCTGTCTCACGCGGATGCGGACCGAGAGCCTCTTCCGCTTTATTGAGACAATCCATGTATCCCACACTTTGGTCCAATAACTGGCGGGTTGCGGTGGTAGAGCCGAGCTTATAGCCATTCAATCGCCTCAGTTCGAAGGGATCCATTCCGAGCGAAAGGGCCAACTCGTCCATCTGACTTTCAATCGCGAAATGCACCTGGGGAACACCCAAACCGCGCATGGCGCAGGTATTGATGTTGTTCGTTAGCACGAGGTAGCCATCGGCCCAGACATTGTCGCATTCATATGCGCCGGAGGAATGGATGATGAGCTTTTTGATGATGCCGGGTCCAACCGCGGCATACGGACCTTTGTTGAGATAGATCTGGATGCGCATGGCGGTGATTTTGCCATCTTTTTTGGCGCCGATTTTATGTTGAATCACTGCGGGCACCCGTTTCGCCTTGCCACCCAGAGATTCTTCTCTCGTATAGTTGTAGATGGCGGGACGGCCTGTTTTGAGCGCTACCAAGCCTGCTCGCATCGCGATCTCGATGGAGGTTTCCTCTTTTCCGCCGAAACCGCCACCCGGTGGAGTGGAGATGAACTGAATTTCATTTTGTCCCAAGCCCAGCACCGGAGCGATGACTCGCCTCACCATATGCGGACACTGGGTGGGCCCGGTGCAAGTGATAGAGCCATCGGGATTGGGAACCACATAACCCGCATCTGGTTCAAGATAAGCGTGATCGATGAACTGGGTTTCGTACGTATTTTCCAGAATTACGTCCGCCTCGGCGAAACCTTTTTCGATTTCTCCTTTTCGAATTTTCAAGTGGGTGAGCACATTGCCTTTGGCCACAGGATGCTCCGGCTGGACAATAGGTGCATCATCTTTCAGGGCGTCCTGTGTTTCAAAGACAGCCGGAAGCGCTTTGGTTTTGATTTTCACCAACCCGGCCGCGTACTCCGCCTGCTCTAACGTGTGCGCCGCCACAATGGCCACGACATCTTGAAGTGAATAGATACGTTTTTCCACCAAAGCCGGCTGATCGGGTATCAACATGCCGTAGAGCTTCTGCCCAGGTATATCCTTTGCGGTCAGGACGCAGGCGACGCCCGGCGCATTTTCCGCCTTGGTCGTGTCGACTCGATCCAGTGTTCCGCAAGCGATAGGAGCCGTCACCGGAACAACATACAATGGATTGATCAGTTTGTGGTCTGCTGAGAATAAGGGCGAACCATCCGCTTTGGGCGGACCATCGACCCGGGGCATGTCGGCGCCGATGAGATCCCCATCATCATCAGGTCCACCGAACAACTCTTGGTAAAAACGTTCTGACATTACAAACCTCCGCTCATGAAAAACCTATATTTTCGATATGATGGAATCGATTTGAATGACTGCAAAGAAACAGCTGCCAATCGCTCAATCTGACTCCGGCCCATTGGGTTTTCTCCGGAGCAAGCGCTCTATCTCATCTGCTACCTCGGCACCAGGAGGCAATTTTCCCTCCTCATCCTCGGGTTCTCCTTCGAACGCATCTTCAAAATCCACACCTGGGACTTCATCGGGGATCTGGCCTTTTTGAATATCCTCAACATACTTGGCAATGCGAGGATCTCTAGCGATGATTCGCTCGACCTGCCCATCAAATTGATTGATCGCGAGATCAAAATCCTCCAAGGAAATGTCAAAATCACCTAAGATGCTCAATTTCTCCAAAAGAGCGCATGTTGCTTTCGGGTTGGATAGAGAAGCTATGTAGTGCGGCACATTCGCCCACAAGCTTATTGCCGGAAAACCCTCATCCTGCATGAGAGTATGAATGACGCCTACTATTCCGGTAGGTCCCTCATAGCGCGTTATCTCCACGCCAGAGGGTTCTACCAATGACGAATCGGTGGCAATCGCCATCAAGCGACTCGGCTGGGTATGCAAGTCTCCCGCGAGCAAAGCTCCCAACGTCACAATCATGCGCGCATCGTAGCGGCTACCAATCGCCAGAACATCACGACTAAAATTTTTCCATTTCAAATGGGGTTCGGTACCGATTCCGATAATGATATCTCTTGCAAGACCCGGCGTTTGACAATAGAAAAATTCGTTCAGCGGCCAAGTAATCTGCCGCTCACCGGATTCACCGAGCTTAACTGTTGGCCTCTGATCCGCAAATTGGAAAAAATCATCCGGCTGGATTTGCGCTACACGTTTTCCTTGGAAATGTTGAATCAAATAGCGTGCCGCCGCCGTTGCGGACTCAGCCGCATCGTTCCATCCAGAGAATGCCATAACAAACAAAGGATCGTTGGCGTCCTCCACCTCATGGAAAAAAGTGACGCCCATATTCAAGACCTCCATTCTCACGTTGTATGTCTAAATTTTTCCACATTTCACAGGGAGAACATATCCGCCCATATCACTTGTTTAAAGCAGATTCCTCCTCCCTTAATCGTTCCTTCTATCAGGCCTCTTTGGAAAAATTCCCGCTCTCTGGCGGGTAGGTGAACAAATTGCTCCTGTGCCCTCCCAACCCGGGTGTTTCCCAAGAGGGAACTCCACCAGGAGAAGGCATCTTGCCTTTCGCCACATCCTTTTGCAGTCTTCGCCACTCGTTTTGGAAATCCTGTGAATGGCCCCTGAAATGCGGCATCACGTATCGCGCGAATAATTCGAGCGAGTCTCTTATTTTCTGATCACCCACCCATTCCTGCGTCGTGAGCATGAGGCCTCCGAATCCGCCTGATTCCTCCTGTATTTTCTCTATCACCTCAATCGCATCATCCGGAGTGCCCACTATCCAGTATCTTTGCTCTGCGGCTGTTTTCGGTGTGATTTCAGCGCGCGGCTGGTCTGGATACGCTTCATATGCAGGCTTCAAACCGATATCCATAAAGTAATTCATATCGCGCAGGGCATATTTTTCGATATCGGCCCAGGCTTTCTCGCGGCTTTCGGCGAGATGCACGTACGTGGTGATCCTCCAGTTCTCACGCGACACTTGCGTACCGTATTTTCTGGCGCATTCCTCCATATAGGGCCATTGCTCGGAGAGTGAGAGGTTTTCCATGATTTTCTTGCCACCGAAGGAAAGTAAAATCATTTCGTATCGAGCGGCCATATCGATTGCCCCGCGGCTCCCCGCCGATGCGATAGCGAGCGGCATTCTGGGCTTTTGGTAGGAGCGCACCTGGAGACACACATTTCTCAACTTCCAGAACCGTCCTTCATAATCGAAAGGCTCGGGCGATTCCAGGAGTTTGACCATAATATCCACCGATTCGTTCAGCATCGGACGCAGATCGCCCGGTGGAATGTCAAACAATTTGATGTCACTCACCAAATTGCTCGGACCCACACCAAAAATGACGCGTCCTCTTGTGAGTTGGTCCAGAAACGCCATTCGCTCCGCCAAATGAAACGGATGATGGAAAGGAACGCTGATCACTGAAGTGCCCAAACGAATTCGCTTCGCCTTGGCCGCAGCCATGGCGAGAGCCATCTCGGGCGCCGGTATCGTTTCCCAACCACCGGAATGGTGCTCACCGATATAGAATTCATCAAAATCCAGTTCATCGGCATATTCGATGAGCGAGATGTCACGCTGGTAGGCAAGAGATGGATTTTCAGAGGGGTGGTGAATCGGCATCATGAAAAAGGAAAATTTCAAGGCGAGTTCCCCCCCGTTGAAGTGTAAACAGGAAAATCAGGAATTCATCAGATCATAATATCCTATTTATGAATTTTCAGCATCCCACTATCTAGACCAAACTTTCTTGCACTTGTCATCGTCTTCTAATTACTCCATTATCCCCGCGCTTTAGGCGTATTCATGGATGTTGCGAAATTAGATACGAGGACGAAATGGCTATCATGGAACGAACCGATCTGAGAAATCTCGCCATCATCGCTCATGTCGATCATGGCAAAACCACCTTGGTGGATTCCATGCTCTGGCAAAGCGGCATCTTCCGCGAAGGGCAAGACGTGGCCGAGCGTGTTCTTGATTCGATGGATCTCGAACGGGAGAAGGGAATCACTATCATGGCGAAAAACTGCGCCATTGATTTCAAGGGAATACGCTACAACATCGTGGACACGCCGGGCCATGCGGATTTCGGCGGCGAGGTGGAGCGCGTTCTCTCCATGGTGGATGGTGTGATGCTTTTGGTCGATGCTTCGGAAGGTCCTCTGCCGCAAACACGGTTCGTGGTCAGCAAAGCCCTGGAACGAAAACTCCCCTTCGTTGTGGTCATCAATAAAATAGACCGCTCGGACGCAAGACCAGAGCAAGTACTCGATGAAATCTATGATCTGTTCATCGATCTGGATGCCGGAGAAACCCAGCTTGATTTTCCCGTGCTCTACGCCATCGCCCGAGAGGGCAAGGCCGGCCTCGAGCCCGATTCCCTCTCTCCCACACTGGAGCCCTTATTCCATACACTCCAAAGCGATATCCCCCCTCCCTCATACGACGCAGACAAACCACTTCAGATGCTCGTCTCCCGTCTCGAATACGACAATTACGTAGGCCGTCTTTCCATTGGCCGAATTTGGAATGGGCAACTCAAAGCAAAGACCCAAGCCCTGGTTTTGGGGCCTAATGGTAACCAGATGAAAGGGGAGATCGCCTCTTTGTTCGGCTATGAAGGATTGAGCCGCTACGATATGGAAGAAGCGTGTGGTGGCGATATCGTGGCCGTGGCCGGCCTGGAGCACGTTGAAATCGGAGACACCATCGCGGATATAGACAACCCGGTTGCTTTGCCCGCCATTACCGTAGACGAGCCCACCATCGCCATGAATTTCAGGATCAACGATACTCCTCTCGCGGGTCGTAGCGGGAAATATCTCACCTCGCGCCAGATCAGAGAAAGGCTCCTGAGGGAAGCCAGAAACAATGTGGCCATCAAAGTCGAGGAAACCAGTACTGCGGACGCCTTGCGCGTGTCCGGACGTGGATCCTTGCAACTCGCCGTACTGATCGAGCAACTCAGGCGCGAGAAATACGAACTCACCGTCGGGCGACCCGAGGTCATAACGCGTAAACAAGACGGTAAAATCATGGAACCTATGGAAAACGTGGTGGTGGATATTCCGGAAGAATTCATCGGGGCCATCACACAGAGCTTGGGGGCGCGCAAAGGAAAAATGACCAAAATGACCAACCATGGGAAAGGACGTGCGCGGCTCGAGTTTTTCATTCCCAGTCGGGGTCTCATCGGATATCGCAACGATTTCCTCACCCAGACACGGGGAACGGGAATTCTCACCCATATTTTCGCCGGATGGAGTGAATGGGCGGGCGATCTTCCGGGCAGATCGACGGGCGCATTGATATCAGACCGCGCGGGCAAAACTACATCATACGCGGTGGAAAACATTCAAGAGCGCGGAACCCTCTTCGTCGCGCCAACTGAAGAAGTCTATGAAGGAATGATCATCGGAGAAAACAGCCGACAACAGGACATGTTCGTGAACATTTCGAAAGAGAAGAAACTCACCAACATCCGGGCCGCTCATGCCGACATATCCGCTCAACTCATACCGCCCAAGCGATTCAGCCTGGAAGAAGCGCTCGAATTTCTGCGCGAGGGCGAATGCCTGGAAGTAACCCCTGAGATCTTCCGGTTGCGCAAAACGGAACTAAAGGCCAGAAAACACGCCTAACGTTCTAGCCATCGAGCACCTTGTTCCATTCCGCAATCCTGTCTTTTTGCGCTGCAAGCAACTCGGAGGTGTCACCCTCGATCTTTATTCTCTCGATTCCATCACCCTGCTCAATCGCATCCACCACATCCTGACCGGAAGTGACACGTCCAAAAACGGTATGATTCCCATCAAGCCAGGCGGTGGGCACATGGGTGATGAAAAACTGAGAACCGTTCGTACCCGGACCTGCGTTCGCCATAGATAGAATACCGGGACCGTCATGGGGAAGATCGGGGGAGCACTCATCCTCGAACTGATAGCCGGGTCCACCCGTTCCAGCGCCCAATGGACAGCCTCCCTGAATCATGAAATCAGAGATCACACGGTGAAAATTAAGGCCATCGTAGAAACCCCGCTTGGCGAGATTCACAAAGCTGGCCACTGTCACCGGGGTTTTGTCTTCATGTAAATCAAGCCGTATCTCACCCCGGCTCGTCGTTATTACTGCGGAAAGCGCCATGAATTACTCCTTTGGAATATGAGTGAGCAAAGCTGAACCTCAAAGTCGACGGCGAAGCGTAGCAGAACCATCAATTCGGGTCTAAGGCTTTATAAAAATTTCAGCTTAAAAACCTCGGCCAAAAGCTCATAGGATTTCACCCTGGCTTCGAAGCTGTGCATCACGTTCACGATGACGAATTCCTCGACTTTGTGATCGGAAGCCAGGGTCTCGAGCGTATTCTTGACCTGCTCCGGATCTCCAGCGATGGTTCTGCTGTCGATATCCTCAGCGAAGGCGCGCTCCATGTTCGTCCACGGATAGGCGAGCGCTTCCTCGGGCGTGGGCACACCGCCTCCCTCTCCTCGGCGGCTTCTGAGCATTACCAGAGGCCTGCTGGCCGCATGGTAGAGCGCTTCGTCTTCGGTGGGCGCGCAAATCACAAAAACAGCAAGACTTCCCACAGGCTCTTTGCATTTGGCTGATGGGCGAAAATCTTTCCGGTACATTTCCATCACCTGAACGCTGCCGTATGTGTTAATGAAATGCGCGAAAGAAAACGCGCAACCAAAATGAGCGGCGAGAATCGCGCTTTGGTCCGATGTCCCCAGGAGCCACAACTCGGGCGCCGTATCCCCGGTTGGCATGGCGCTTATTCGGACGAAGGGATGATCCTCCGGCAATGACCCTTCAACCCAACCCCGAAGGTCCGAGACCTTCTGCGGGAAATCGTCGTAGCGAAAACCACTTTGCTCAGGCGCCAAAGCGGCAGACGTGAGCCTGTCGGCTCCGGGGGCGCGGCCCAAACCCAAATCGATGCGGCCCGGGTAGAGGGTTTCCAGCACCCGGAACGATTCGGCCACTTTGAGCGCGCTGTAGTGACTGAGCATGACCCCGCCCGATCCCACGCGAATCGTCTCCGTCGTCGCGGCGATCTGGCCGATCAAAACTTCGGGCGACGTGCCCGCGAACGCCCCGTGGCTGTGATGTTCCGCCAGCCAGTAGCGATGATAGCCCAATCGCTCAGCGGCTTGCGCCAACTGGACGGTCTCACTGATGGCGTCCGCCGCTGTTCCCCCCGAACGGATGGGAGATTGATCCAAAACGCTTAAACGAATCATCTATTCGAGAACCACTTGAAAGGAGAATTTGGGGGATTTTTTATTTTTGAATCGGTTTTACCTGAATATATTCTTCAAGATGAATAACGCCTTTCGTTCCGCGAATAATCTGCAGAACCAAGGTTTTTTCGAATTCCGTTCTCGCCCGGCCGATGATATAAACCTTGTTTCGCACGGACTGCCAGCGGTAATTCACGGAATTTACTCCCTGTGTCGCCAATAACTGGCCCTTGAGCTTCGCTTCTATCCACGCATCGCTGGCGATTCGGCTGATCTTGACGATATCGCGTTCCACGGCTGGTTGCGTCTTCGCCACCTCGCGATTACGCTTCACTTCGGCCGGAGAACCCAGAAGGATATGATCGTAAACGGCTTTTATTCTGGAATCGCCACGCAAAATACTCAAAACGGCTTCTCGTTTTTTCTCTGAATCCACTAAGCCGGTCAGCAACACCCTTCCTTCCCACACGTCCGTATTCACATCGACAGGCAAACCACTATCCACACGCAGATACTCTTGCAGCAAATTCGCATGTATTTTCGCATCTTCCAACTGCTGGTCTAGGGAGCGGTCCTCAAAGGCGCTCTTTATTCCTTTTTGAGCGAAAATAATCGCTCCGGGCACACATCCATTCACCCATAAAGGCAAAAAAGCGATGATGAAGATGAACCTGGTGAATTGACTCACGAGTTCCCCTGGAGGGCAGAGTAAATCAACAATCTCTATTGTGCCTTTTGACTGGCGAGGAGGCAACTATAAATAGAATGAATACCCCGTAACGATCTGATGTCTCAATCGACGATGTTCCGCTGTTTCGATTGCAATGCCCTTTGAGAAAACGCATCATGTATTCATTCATGAGCAAATCGCTACGTTAACAAATGTTGCTATGTACCACGTTCTCCAGGAGATAAAATGCCAATTTCAGATGATTCGCTAAAATCTCGATGTGACGATGTATTTGGAGACTCCCTCGACTCCGAGCGACGCTCTGTCATCATAGCCACAATAGAAAATATGGAGAAAGGGCATCCACGATTACGGGAGCACCTTTCGCAAAAAACAGAACCTGGCGGACACTCTGGATTCCTGCGATCCCTCGCGAGGGAGAAATAAATTGGCCAACGATTCCACAACCCTCACCGCTGCGGAAATCGTTTCGCAAATCAAAGAAAAGAGAATGAGCGCCGTCGAAGTCACCGAGGCGCATCTGGAACACTCGGAGAAAATCGGGAAGGTTATGAATTCCTGGATCAAGCTCGATCCGGAGGGCGCCCTGAAGGCGGCGCGGGAAGTGGATGCCGCCATCGCCCGAGGCGAGGACCCGGGGCCCATGGCCGGTGCGCCGATAGGCTTGAAAGATTTGATCGACATGGAAGGCCTCCCTACAACGGCGGGCAGCATCATCGACAATCATACCGTCGCGGATTCAGATGCCTTGCTGGCCCGGAAAATACGCCAAGCGGGGGGCGTGATCCTCGGAAAACTCAACCTGCATGAATTCGCCTTCGGCCCCACCGGGCACAACCCCCATTACGGGGATCAGAAAAATCCCTGGGACACCGAGCGGGTCACGGGCGGGTCGAGCGGTGGCTCGGGCAACAGCGTGGCGACAGGTCAGGTTTCCATCGCCATTGGTTCCGATACAGGTGGGTCTATCCGGATTCCCGCATCCTTGTGCGGGGTCATCGGACACAAACCCACACATGGGCTTGTCACGAAATCGAACTGCGCGCCGTTGTCGTGGTCGCTCGATTCTTTCGGGCCTTTGGCCAGATCCGCCCGGGATTGCGCGCTCATGATGTCCGCCATTGCGGGTCATGACCCGGACGACGCCTCATCCATCGCCTGCGATCCGCCCGACTTCATGGGCGCGCTGGATAAACCCATCGAAGAGTTCCGCATCGGCCACGCGCGAGAATACTATGAACAACGCTCAGAACCTCCTGTGGCGGAAGCGGTGAACAATCTGGCCAGGGTAGTTCAGGAACTAGGGGCCAAGGTTGTCGAAGTCGAAATACCCGACGTCGAAACTGCATTTCATGCGGCTGCCGTGGTGATGGTATCCGAAGCAGCGGCCGTACATGAGAACAACATACGAGACAATGCGCAAAATTTTGACCCTGCGGTTCTTGAAAGGATCAGACCCGGTTTTTTCATCCCCGCCACATCTTATATCCAGGCGCTTCGATTCAGAGAGCAGTGGACGAAGCGCATCTGCAGGGAAGTTTACGGTGAGGTAGACCTCGTTCTCTCCGCCGCCACGCCGATTCCCGCCGCTTTGCGTTCTCAGTCATCCGGTATGGTTCGGGGCAAAGAGGTCGAAATTCGAACTCTCATGATCTCTTTGACGAGGCTTTGGAATTTTCTTGGCGGGCCGTCTACGGCATTTCCCTCAGGCATAAGCGAGGAGGGCCTGCCGCTTGGGGCGCAAATCATGGGTGCGCCTTTTTCGGATCACCATACGCTGGCGTTTGTGCATCAACTGGAAAAAAATGGTGTGGTGAAAGTCGAAAAACCGCCCCTCTAGCGTGGAATGCCTGACTACTCCGGTCTGGCTCCATCCGGACCCATCGGGAATTTCTCACAAAGCGAGCGCACGTCTTCCCTCACCGAGGCGATGCGGGCTTCATCCGTAATATCGGCCAGTACATCGGCTATCCAGCCGCCCACGACTTTCATCTCGGCTTCTTTCATATGACGCGACGTCAACGCGGGCGTACCGACACGAATCCCGCTCGTGAACGCCGGTTTTCTGGTGTCGAAAGGAATCGCGTTCTTGTTCACCGTAATTCCCGCTTGCCCCAGTGCGGCTTCCGCCTTTTTGCCGCTGAAACCGGATTCACGAAGATCCAGGAGAATCAGGTGGTTATCCGTGCCGCCCGAGACAAGGTGAATACCGCGTTGTAGAAGCGCGTCCGCGAGCGCCTTGGCATTTTTCACGATCTGCGTCGAATAATCCTTGAATTCGGGTGTGCTCGCCTCCTTGAACGCGACAGCCTTGGCGGCGACGACGTGCATCAAAGGCCCGCCTTGAAGACCCGGGAAGACGGCCTTGTTCATCTCGGCCGCGTAATCCTCGTCGCATAGAATCATGCCGCCGCGAGGACCCCTGAGCGTCTTGTGCGTCGTGGTAGTGACGATCTGCGCGTGGCCAGCGGGACTTGGATGTGCGCCGCCGGCGATGAGACCCGCGACGTGGGCGATATCCGCCATCACCACGGCGCCCACCTCATCTGCAATCTCTCTGAAGCGCGCATAATCAATCGAGCGGGGATACGCGCTCGCCCCCACGACGATGATTTTGGGTCGGTGTTCCTTTGCCTGGCTTTCCACTTCATCGAAATCAATTACGTGGTTTTCGGGGTCAACCCCATAAGCGACCACCTTGAACCAACGACCCGAGAAGGTGACGGGGTGGCCGTGGGTGAGATGGCCCCCATGCGAGAGGTTCATCCCCAGGAGTGTATCGCCCGGCTCCAGCAGGCCGTAATACACAGCGGCGTTCGCCTGGGCGCCGCTGTGCGGCTGAACGGAGGCGTGACCCATGCCGAAAAGAGACTTCGCCCGCTCTATGGCGAGTGACTCGGCTACATCTACAAATTGGCAACCGCCGTAATATCGCCTTCCCGGAAATCCTTCCGCATATTTGTTCGTCATCACGCCGCCCACCGCTTCCATCACCGCTTCGCTCACGTAGTTCTCCGAAGCAATGAGTTCGAGCTCATCAGCCTGACGATTTTTTTCATCTTCCATGGCGGCGAAAATATCGGGATCTTTCAGCGCAAGTGCCGACGACATCGAGTGGAACCTCCAGACTTCTTTCAGGCGTGGGATATGGTACGGAACTTCTCGGGCGGGTTGAAGCTAACAAACCGACTCTAGGACGTCAATATCAAAATGGCACATGTGCCATCATGATTCAGGAGCTATAATGACATTCAATAATCTCATGAAAAGGAATTTATCATGCCGAATGAACCAGATGATTTACTCGATATCACCTCAGAAGGTATTCCCAGAACGTCGCTTCCTTCCGAGCCGGAAGAATTCGGCGCGTTGGATTTACTGTGTGATGAAATTATATCGAGCGAAGAAAACCACGGGCCATCTATGGAGAAACTGCAAAGCCTCGTGGCGCGCCACCCGGATGCCCTATCCGGCTGGGTGGCCATGGGGCGAATCGCGATCGCAAACGGAGAGACGATTAGCGCATACGCCTACTTTCGGGTCGCCTATCACAGGGGGCTGGACAAGGCCCGCGCCTCGGGCTGGCGCGGCGATGGGCGTATCCCCTGGGAAATCCCCGCCAATCAACCGTTTTTGCGCGCCATTCATGGCTTGGCGCAATGCGCCGACGCTATTGGAGAATCCGCCGAAGCGAAACGCTGCGCTGAATTCTTAGGAATGCTCGACCCGAATCATCCGTTTTGACGAGAACATTATTAGGAAAACAGATCCGTTATCAGATTCCGCTGCCCGCTCATCCCCCCATGTATTGCCCCATCAAAAGGACGAGGTCGCCCTCTTTCATCTCGGAATCGAGCGTGTGGTGAATGCCCATGAGCGCATCGTTTACGGCAATCTCGAGATGCTCGGCCAACTCGCCGGTGCCGTTATGCCAAAGCGCCTCATCCAGGGGTCTGTAGCGTCGGCTCATCTTTTTGAGGACGTCACGAAGCGTAGCGCCTTCCGGAACTTCCACATCGAAAAACTTGCGCTCGTTACCGTCTCCGCCTACAAAAGTCGACGCCCAGGAGATGAACTCAAGTCGGACGCAGATTCCATTGACGCTTTTCGTCTCGTTCATAGCGTCATCTCCTGTCTCCAAGGTGAGCTATACGTTCGCACCCCATAGCGCCTCGGCGACATCTTCGAGATCGAGTTCACGTAAAAGCTCGGGCTTGGGGCGGCCCGTCTCCCTGTCGTAGCCGGCCGTCTCGTACCAGATGTCGAGCATTTTCTCCCATTGATCCATGATCGAAACGCCCGCAATCGGTCCATCCACAGGCGTGGAACCGTATCGCTTGGATGGTTTCTCGACCTCAGGCCCGATGCCGCAGCGCAAATTAAAGGCACGCATCAAGGCGTTGATGCGCCGGCCGGTCTGCATCGCTTCATCCTTGTCCACGTCCCATCCGGTAGCCGCCTGAATGGATCGGCACAATACGTCCATCGGCGCGCGCGTAGTGAACACACACGCTCCCAGAGAATCTTCATACGCGCGACGTCCCCTGAGACCGCCCACATGCCTGGGCACCGCCTCCGCGTCCTGGGGGTGCACACGAGCGGGCTGGCCGTAATCCGTCGGGAACACCGGGGGAGCCGTATCCATCGTTCCACCCGAACCCGTGCACGTATCGATCATCTCCTCCCAGCGGGAGCGATGGTCGTGCCCCCTGGGAGAATTGCCGACTTCCGTATATATGGCGCAATCCTGCGCCTCTCCACCGAGTTTCTCCGCAGCGAGCTTCGTTCCCTCTGCCAGGAGATCGCCCATGCCTTCGCGCTTACAGATCATCTCGAGCAACCTGTTGGCTCCGTCGATATCGCCCCACTCCAGGCGGAAGCCCAGATCCTGATCCGTGATATAGCCTTTTTGCTGGCACTCCATCACCCAGCCGCAGAGCCAGCCGAATTCGTTCACGTCCACACAGGCGCGATCGAGCTGGGTGTTCATCCAGGTGACCTGCTGCGGGTCCGTGGCGCCAATCGTCCAGCCCGCGCCCGACCAGCCCTCGTACTCGGGCTCATCCACTACCTGTCCCTTGTATGGACCGGAGGAGATGACCTGCATATGGCAATGGTGCATGCCGCACGCGCTGCACTGATGACCCCTGTGATCGAAACCCTCGCGCAGTCCGTTGGCCTCCCATTTTTGCGTTTCAACTTCCTCGGGCCACACGTTCGTCGTGTAGTTTCGAATCGGGAGCGCGCCCATGCCTTGTAAGTTCCGCACGCCGCCCAGGGTGCCGTACAGATACAGTCCCTTGGTGGAGGGATCGGTCTGAAGACTGTGGGCGATATCGTCGGCCGCCGCGAAGAGCGCTTTGGGATGTGCGGCGGCGACTCCCTTGGTTCCGCGCTCGATAGCCACCGCCTTCACCTTTTTCTTGCCCATGACGGTCCCGCAGCCATTCTTGCTCGCCACGTGGCCGTAATCGCCCTGTATGGCGGCGAAGCGCACGAGGTTCTCGCCCGCAGGTCCGATGCTGTAAACACTCAAATTATGTCCGCTCAGATTCAGGGTCTTCTCGAGCGATTGCTGCGTCTCCCAGGTGTCCTGGCCCAGCAACTCGGAGGCATCGCGAAGCTCCACCCCGTCATCCCGAATATGAAGATAAACCCAATCGGGCGATTCTCCCTGAAAGACGATAGCATCATAACCGCAATACTTGATGTTCGCGCCGAAAAATCCGTTCGCCTGGGTGTTGGTCGCGCCGTTGGTCATCGCGCCCCTCGTCACCACGGTAAGTCCGCCTGTCCCCCAGACCGGCAGACCCGCCAGAGGGCCCGTGGCCAGAACCAATCGGTTTTCAGGATGATCCCAACTCACCTCGGGGGGCACTTCTTCCCAAAGAATCTTGGCGCCCAATCCCGCACCGCCCACCCATTTTCTGCGGTCGGCGACATCGAATTTCTCTCCCCAGGTCTTCCCGCTCGAGAGATCGACCCGGAGGATTTCTCCTGCGTATGCGTAATCAGTCAAAGCATCGACCCCCTTGTTCATGAAGAAATGGCTATTTCATGCGCAGATATCGACGGACGCCCCAGAATGGTTTCCGGGAGCAAACCGCCCGCGGCGCCCGAGGCCAAGAATGCACGCTTCACGTCGAATGGATTCTCGCGTAAATGCTCTTTCCACTCCGAGATATCCACCCCCGTGTACACGAGGCCCTTTAGCATCCCCACGTCGTTCGTCGTCCAGATTTCCCGGGTTTTCCCCAAGATGATCGCGCCGGTCAGCCTCCCGCCGTGGAACAGGAGTTTTCTGTAGGCGGGGCGCTCCGCTCGCACAGCCTCGAATACCTCGGCGTCCGAATCATCCCAGGCGCCGAAGCTGGCGATCTCCATATCGAGAACGTCCACGATGTTCATGAGCAGACTGCCCTTATACGCAACCTCCTGGCCGGCCATGTTGGCCGCCGCCACGCGGCCATGCTGCATCGCGGTGGGTTCGATGGCGTGTACCACCTTATCACCCGTGACGGCGTCTGGGCCTTCCGCGATATCGCCTGCTGCGTAGATATTTTCCACGTTCGTGCGGCAATGCTCGTCCACAAGAATGCCCTGGTTGGTCTCGAGACCGCTGCCCGCCACCCAATCGATGTTGGGCTTGATGCCCGTGGCCATGATAACCAGGTCGACCTCCAGATCGGGGCCTTCCTTGAATTTGAGTAGTTTGGCGTCTCCCTTATCTTCAATGGAGGCCACTTGCGTCGAGGTTCTCACTTCCACGCCTCGTTCGTTCAGCCAACTTTGAACGAGCCCGGCGCCCGTATCGTCTATCATGCGCGGCAGTATGCGCGATTCGAGTTCCACGACGGTGAGCTTCACTCCCTGATTCACCAAGGCGTTCAGAATCGTGAAGGCGATGAACCCCGCTCCGATCATCGCCACGCGGGCGCCCTCGCCCACGCCGGACGCCACGGCGCGCGCCTGAGGAAACGTCCAGAAGCTGTGCACGTTCTTCCCGTCCGCGCCGGGTACGGGCGCTTTCACGGGAGAAGACCCCGTGGCGATCAAGAGATTATCGTATTCAACCTCGTCGCCCCCCTCGAGGATGAGCTTGCCGGCGGATGCGTCGATTCTCTCGGCGCGCGCGCCGAGCCTCGCATCCACGTTCAATGCAGCGAGCTTCGGCGGAGAGGCGATGTAGACGTGTGATTCCGCGATGTCGCGCGCCAGATAATAGGGCAACACCATCCGCGAATACGGCGTCTCATCCGCGACGAGCACAATCTCGGAATCGCCTTTGTCCAATTCCCTGAGTGTGGTGATGGCGTTCCAGCCGGCGGTTCCGCCGCCCACGATGACATGTCTGGCCATGATCAGAGCACCCCCGCAAGCGGGCCGGCGGGCGATTTCGCCCGCTCCGCGGCAAAGGGCCCGACCCAGTCGGTCTTATCAGCCTCCTCGTAGACGATGGCGTCGGTGGGGCACACGGACGCGCAGGCGGGATTCCCGCCGCACAGGTCGCACTTGAACGCCTTATGGGTGTCGATATCGTAGAACATCGTACCGTAGGGACACGCGATGGTGCAGAGCTTACACCCCACACAAATATCATCCGCCACGTCTTTCGCCCCGGCAGGCGAGATGCCGATCGCTTCGACCGGACACGCCGTCAGGCACCAGGCCTCGTCGCATTGCGGACACGTGTAGGGCGCGTAGCTCGTGTGGCCCTCGAACGAAGAGACGCGGATTACAGCCTTCGAGGGCTGAAACGTCCCCGTCTGCTCGTATGAGCACGCGAGTTCGCACCGCATGCAGCCGGTACACTTCTCGGGAATGATCTTGAGTATTTTCATCGCACCCCCACGATTTTTGGAAAGGGCCTCCCACACCGCATCTCACGAATTTTGATGCGGGAAACACATCTTTGGAAGAATGAAGACGCGCGCATTCTCGCAGAGACGGGCGACCCCGGTCAAACGATCATCCGATTTTTGCTCGCGCGGAGCGTCAGCCACCCGAAGTAACCAGAACGGCTCCCGCCACGACGATCAGCGTGCCGACCACCAGGCGCTTCGTGATGACTTCCAGGTCGCGCAGCAGCACCACCGACAGCAAAAGAACGAAAATCGGCGTCATGCGAACGAGCGGGGAAATCACCGCGAGCTGCCCGTCGCGCAGCGAGGTCCAGAACAGCACAGCGGAGAAGAGCCCGAACAGGCCCGCCGGGACGCATGCCGCCGCAACCCGCATGCTCCACTGAAACTTCTGTTCCTGCGAGGCGAAACGAGAGGACATCAGCAAGCCCACGTTGGCGATGAGCGTGGCCACGATGATGCCCAGCCAGGGCGCGTTCATGGCGGCCAGCCCCGCCTTTCGGAGATAGGGCGTAACGCTGAACGCCGCCATTGCGATGAAGGCGAACGTATAACGCCTGAGCGAGTACTCTCCCGATAACCGCTCGCCGGTGAGCCAGATCATCCCAAGGACGATAAGCAGGATTCCCAGCCATACGCCGACGTCGGGGCGTTCGCCCAGAATCACCACGCCCATCAGGGCGGAGCCGATGGGAGTCGCCGCCACGAGCGCGTTCGTTCTGCTCACCCCGACGTTCTCACTCGAGCGAAGAGCACTGTAGCGCGCCACGAGATTCCCCGTCACTCCGGTGATGACGTAAAAGACGAGAGCGGTCGTCCAGTCGCCCTCATAGCTGTCGGATAGGGGAGAAAAAACGATGGCGAGAACCGCCATCCACCCGTTCACCCAAAAGATGATCGTGAGCGCCGAGGCGCGTTCGAGCAATCTGCGGACGAGAATTTGGTTGCACGCGAACAAAAGGGCGCCCAGCAAAGCGCGGAATTCGGGTGGTGCGTCCACAATCCAGTTTCCCATTTCACACCTCAAGAACCACAACAACAGCGCAGCCTACTCAAAATGAATGAGCGCCTAGCTACCCAATACGATCAGCACGGCGCCCTCCACGGCAAGCAGTCCCCCGGCGATCACGCGCAAATTGATGCGTTCCAGCTTTTGATAAAAAAACCAGGAAAACAAGATTAAAAATAAAATGGAGAGCCGGTTAATCGGGATCACCTCGATGAGCTTTCCGTTTTTTATGGCGAGCCAAAAGCAGTACGCCGAAATAATGTTGAAAATCCCTCCGATGAGAACCAACCATAGGCTCCTTTTATTCCAGGTCTTGGGATTGAGCTCATGATTTTTGACAAACGGTATGGAACCGAGTTGGAGAAGCGCGCCCGCCAACGCCGTGGTGGCGATACCGAAAGCGGGTGAGGGAATCGTCTGAAACGCGAGCTTTCGCAGAGGCGGGGCGAAGGAGAAGAAAAAGGCCGCCAGAATCGGCAGGAGATAATATAAAAAGGGAGCGCGCTTGCCTCCCGCTCCTCTTTCCTGCACAAGGAGAATCGCACCCAAAACGATGGCGAAAGTACCCAGGGCGATCGGGAAATTGATCGTCTCGCCGAAGAGGAGCATGGCCAAAAAAGCGCTCCATATAGGATGGACTTGCAAAAAAATCTGGGAGCGCGCCATTCCGATGAGCGTGGCCGAGATGAAGTTCAGGTTTCTTGACAAGAAATGAGAGCAAAGCCCCGCCAGGACGAACCAGAAAATCCCCACCAGAGGCCATTTTTCGAGACCGGCGCCCAATATGTATATGGTCGAAGCGTAAGTTACCAGCGTTAAATTGGTCACAAAAGTGATCGCCTTCGGTCCTATCCACTGAAGGGCGCCTCGATAAATTGTTTGTGTGGCTGCCAAAAAGACAGCGGACAGGAAAGACAAAAAAATAGGGGGGAGCGATTCGATCAAGGTCCATCCAAGGGACAGAGAAATGAAACGAAGCGATTGCCTCGCATTATGACACGAGTAGCCGGCATCCGTAATCCGAGTCCCGCGCGAAACAAGGCGCCGCATGATATATTCCCGGCTCCCGACTCCATTCGAGGATACAGAAAATGACGCAGAACTCACCGAAGCCCGCCACGGAGATATTTCCCGAATACGCCCTGTTGCCCGAAATGTACGCGCGTGAAGTAGAAGGCCTCACAGAGGAGCAAATCGATCTGAAACAACCCGAAAAAAGTTGGGGACTATGGTCGATTCGCGAGCAGGTCAGCCACATGGGTTACGTGAATTACAGGTGGTTTTTGCAGGTCTGGGGGAAATCCCTGTTTGGAGAGGATTTGCCGAGGCCGAAATCCCTATACGACACGGGCGGCGCAGATCGTCTCCTCGATCCTGAACGATTTCATGAGATGGGCGATTTGCTCGCCGCTTATGAAGACGGCTGCCATTTGGCGCAGGACATTCTGAAAAATGAAACCAGTGAATCCCTGCGGGAAAAAACCAAAGAAAGGGAAGTTCCTCAAAACTACGAATGGCCTTCAGGCGATAAGTATATCGACTGGCTGGAAAACGTGGTCCTCAAAATCCACCCCGACGGCTTCTGGCGAGACGAGAAGAAAGACAACGTTTTTCACTACAACCTGGAGTGGACATTTCGCCATGTCCTCTGGGAAGGGTATGCCCATCTCAAAACCATCCAGGCGCACAAGCAAGCGCAGGGATTCGAAGCAAAGATAATGCTGGATGAGGGCGTAGGCTACCTCGCCGCGCTCACCTGGGAGTGAGCATTCGTTGCACCAGCCCCTCGGGCGTATCGTCGACCGAGAATAGATTTAAACTTTTCTGCGTGATGAAACCCTCCTCGCGCGTATGGCGTAAAAACCCCAGCAAAGGATCATAATAGCCGCGCACGTTGAGCAGGCCGACGGGCTTTTCGTGATACCCGAGCTGAAGCCAGGTGATCATCTCCATAGTTTCCTCCAGCGTGCCGAGCCCACCCGGCAACGTGATGAAGCCATCGGACAATTCCGCCATCAACGCTTTTCTCTCGTGCATCGTACGCACGACGCGAAGCTCGGTGATCCCCTCATGGGCGACTTCCATGTCCATCAACTTATCGGGTATCACGCCGGTAACCTCGCCTCCGCTTTCGAGCACGGCGTCGGCCAGAACGCCCATGAGTCCGATACCCCCCGCGCCATACACCACGCCGATTCCGCGCTCGCACAAAGCATGTCCCAAGACTCGCGCCGCCTCCCGATACTCGGGCCGAACCCCTTTTGACGAACCGGCGAAAACACATATCCGTTTCAAGGAAATTTCCTCCCTGCCGGGCCGCTAGACGGGCGGCGCATCGACATTTTGTGAACCTTACTTTTCATTCCCAACCACAGGATGGTTGGCACTATCCATCTTACTACCGCTACACTCAACTTCGCCATGAAAATTCTCATCTGGAACATCATGCACGGCGGCGGACGACGGGCGCCCAAAATCGTGGAGCGCATCCGTAACGGAAGACCCGACCTCATCATACTGGCGGAGTTCCGGGGCACACCTCCCAGCCGGGAGCTCGCCGCCCGTATAAAGGAAATGGGACTTTCCCAACAACTAAAGACGACATCCGAAAGCCATCCGGCCAGAAACGCCCTGCTACTCGCCTCGCGCTGGCCGCTCAAGCGCATTCACTGGAGGAGGCCGCCCGAGCCCAAAGAGCGCCGCCTGCTCGCACACGTTCGCGCGCCCAAGCCCATCTCCATCGCCGCCGTGCACGTGCCCAACCGCGTAAGCGGAATCAAATATCCCTTCCTGGATGCGCTCTGCGATTTGACTTGCCGCTGGCGCGGTGGCGGAGCCTTGCTGGCAGGTGATTTCAACACCGGGCGAATCGGTGAGGATGAAAGCGTAAAATGTTTCAACCGGCGTGAAGATAATTTTATGACCGCCATGTCGAAGGCGGGCTGGGCGGATGCCTACCGCAGCGCCCATGGCCAAAAACGCGCATATACCTGGCGCGCGCCCGGCGGTGGGGGGAGTTTCCGACTGGATCACGCGTTCATCAATCGGCACGCTCATGGCAGGCTGCTCGGCGCGCGCATTGATTGGCCGCCGGGAGACCCCAGGCCACCGAGCGATCACGCCGCATTGTGGATCACGTTGAAAGATTGAATCTGGAAGTAGTAGAAAAAGGTTGCTCTTTTAGAACGGACGGGAGAAAAACCGTGAGCAGACCCCTTGAGGGCATCAAAGTATTGGACCTGACCCGCCTCGTCTCGGGCGGAATGTACGGCATGCAACTAGCCGACGCCGGCGCCGATGTAGTCAAGGTCGAAGTCCCGGGACGCGGGGATACACTACGCGCATGGAACCCGTACTGGTGGAAGGTCTATGGCCGGGGAAAGAGATCCATCACTGTAGACCTCACCAAGCAACGAGGGCAGGAGCTCATCCGGAAGCTGGCGGCCGAGGCGGACGTTCTCGCCGAGAATTTTTTCGTCGGTAAACTAGAAAGCTGGGGGCTCGGGCCGGACGATCTGTGGAAGGTGAACCCGAAACTCATCGTCGTCCGGATATCCGGATGGGGGCAGGACGGGCCTTACCGCGACAGGCCGGGCTTCGGCACCCTGGTGGAGGCGATGTCGGGCTTTGCCGATATGAACGGATTTCCCGACTCCCCTCCCCTGGCTCCTCCACAGCCCCTGGCCGACATGACGGCCGCGCTCCAGGGCGTCGCCTCCACCATGTTCGCGCTCTACTACCGCGACGCTCTGGGGGGCGACAAGGGACAGGTGATCGACCTGGCGCTTTACGAGCCGCTCTTCACGATGCTGGGCCCACAGGCGGCCCGTTATCTCATCGAAGGCAAAAAACGCCCCCGCCTGGGCAACCGCTCCGAAAACTCGGCGCCCAGAAACATCTATCCCACGAGCGACGGAAAGTGGGTGGCGATATCCGCCTCCACCCAGCCGATGTATGAGCGCCTTGCCCGCGCCCTGGAGCGCGAAGACCTCATCACCGACGAGCGGTTCAGGAACAACGAGACACGCGTCGAGAATCATGATGCGCTCGACAAAATCGTGGCCGACGCAATAGCAAAACTTAGCTGCGACGAGAACATGGAGAGATTCAACGCGGGCGGCGTAACGGCAAGCCCCGTCTATGACATTGAAGACATTCTCTCAGATCCCCACTTTCAAGCGAGAAATCTGGTGCGCCACGTGCCGGACTCGGATTTCGGCGCCGTGCCCATGCAGGGCGCTTTTCCGAGAATGTCTGAAACACCCCTCGACATCGCCTGGACGGGACCGGCTCTGGGGGAGCACACCGAAAAAATACTCGACGAATGGCTGAGCATGGCATCCCCGGAAATCGAGCGCCTCCGAAACGAGGATGTGGTGTAAGAAATTACCCCCTGGAAAATAGAATCACCGACACCGCGGCGAATACGACGCCCACCCCTTTCCTCAGCGTTAATCTTTCTTTCAAAAAAATGATGGCGAGCACCCCGGTCAACACGAAACTCAACTGGGCGATGGGCGCCACGACGACCGCCTCGCCATAGGTGAACCCCACGGCGATGGCCACGTAACTCGAAGAGGTGAGCACGCCGCACACGAAGGGGAGCCAGAGCGGCACGCCACGCCTGGGCAACGGGTCTTTTTGAATGAGTACGAAGGGCACGGCCATGCAGAAGACGCCCACGCTCTGCATGGCCGTCATCATGGCGGGTTTGGCCCCCATGCCGAGTCCCAGTTTGTAGAACAACCCGATGACGCCGAACATGCACATGGCGCCGATCGCCAGGCCGACGGAACGCTTATTTCCGACGGACGAAGCCGCGATGCTCCCTCCCGCCGTCACGGCGAGAGCCGCAAGAACCAGAGCGAAGCCCTTGATGAGGTTTACACTTTCGCCGAGAAAGAAAATCGTGAGGGCAGCCGTTACCGCGAAATTCAGGCGGACGATCGGCACGAGCGCCACCGCCTCGCCCCTCCTCAAGGCAAGCAAAACGAATAAAAACGCGGTGAACGCCAAAATTCCGTTGATGAAGCCAAAGGCGAGACCCGGATTCCAGAGCAACTCATCCCGGTAATAGGCCAGGCCGAACGCGTTAGGCAGATAGGCCATGTTTTGCAGAAACATGAAGGGCCCGCTTCGCATATCCCACTGCTGGCCCCATTTATAGAGAAAGTCATTGACGCCGAGAAAGCACAGCGACATGAGCGCGAAGACGACTTCGGGCGGCATACGCGACTCCCCGGCGCGGACGTCCCTGCCCGCCACGCATACCTCTTGGCTGATGGGGGGATTTAAGCGCCCTCGATTCAGGGAAGCTCCAAAGGGCAGGCTTCAAAAACCGAAAAAATGATACGGCCCGCATCCCCGTCGTGTCAACGCGATGAATGGCGGCTCATGCTTCCCAATATCCGCGACACGGCCGCCTCGGCGTAACCCCCGGTGAGGAAAACGTGCTATCTTGGCTTCGGAAAATCCGCTGAACCCGTTGCAACAAGAAAACCCGATTGTTTTCTTTCACCTGAGGAGCCGGGGGATTGGGTCGTGAATACCCGCTTCGCCCGATTGTCGGCGTAGGGGCCATCATCCTCGATAACGAAAACGTCCTCATCGTCCGCCGGGGGCAACCTCCCAAAATGGGCGCCTGGAGCATTCCGGGCGGCGGCGTCCACCTGGGAGAAGACCTCGAAGAAGCCTGTATACGGGAGGTCAAAGAAGAGACCGGCCTGGATGTGGAGATCCTCTCCGAAGGCAGAGTATTGAACCGCGTTACCCGGGACGAATGGGGGCGCGTGCAATTTCATTACGTGCTAATCGACTTTGTGTGCCAGCCCACCGGGGGCGTGCTTCAAGCGGCGAGCGATATATCGGAAGCCAGGTGGGTTCCGTTGAGCGAAGTATCTTCTTTAAGTCCGATGACGAGTGGAACAGCGGAATTCATACTGGAATCGGTCGCCGCTCTTAATCAATCGTCGCGGTGGAAATATCGGAAAATCACATGAATGACGGCACAGAAAAAAAACCACCGAATCAACAGTTCGCCGCATTGTTTTTGCGTCTCGCCGCACGTGAACTCCAAACGCCCGCCTCTCACTTGAAAAGCAAGTTTCTCGCCCTGGCCGAGGAATCAGACCCCTGGAAGGCGCGTGAGGAGATTCGGGAATTATCCGAGAACATGCATCTTTTAAGCCGCCTCATTGAAACGCTCTCCGACGCCGCCGACATCGAAACGCAGCATGTAACCCTGGAGCACGCCGAAATTAATCTCGCGCATCTTTTCAGCGAGCGCATCGGCAAGCGGTTGTGGAGTTTTCCATCTTTTCGGTTTTTACCTGAACTGCCGCCTCGGCTCGATATATACGGGGACAGGACGAGGCTCACTTTTCTTATCGATGATCTGCTGGACGCGTCCATCCACATTGCGCCCGAGGGCGGCATCATCCACGCATTTCTCATGAGAGAAAACGACCGTATCTTTTTGTCGACCACCAACCGCGACGCGGAAATTCCGCCTTTTTGTTTCGATTCGTTCATCGACTGGATGGCGAAAGACCTTGAGAATCCGGGCGCGCTTCAGGGAATCGGAATCGGTCTCTATCGAAGCCATCTCACCGCCCTTATCCTGGGTGGGCGCCTGGATATCACGTCACCTCCCGAGGGTGGCGCATCTTTCAGAGTAGAGTTTCCCGTTCATCATACACAACAATCCGATCTTCCATAGGAATACATCTACATGACTGAGAAGAAGCGAATTTCCGAAGAAGCGCTCGTTCGTTTCGCCACGAAAATCATCATGGCCTTGGGGGCTCCCGAGGAGCGCGCCAGGGTGACGGCGGAAATCCTCACAGCGGCGGATATGCGCGGTATTTCGAGCCACGGCGTG
>LXNJ01000070.1_pt1 | contig 65523 bp, 51 predicted proteins | sample 809081 | NCBI WGS metagenome assembly LXNJ01 (sample SAMN04870510, study PRJNA318959) | sponge metagenome | biome: sponge; feature: marine sponge reef; material: water | host: Petrosia ficiformis | place: Greece: Milos, Mediterranean Sea | collected 2013-05-29 | depth 5-7 m
CGAGACAGACCGACAGATCCTGATCAAGGCACTGTGCCCGTTGTCGATTGAGTCAGACCCGCCCCGCCAGCAAGGCCCCAACATTATGAGTATTGTCGAGTCTGGTGGGCCCGCCCTGCGACACCGGCTCGACGTGGTGGACGTCGCACATGTCAGGGTCCGCTCCGCAGGCGAAGCAGCCTCCATCGCGGGCGATGAGCATCTGGCGCTGGGCCTTGGTGGCGCGCCGCAGCGGGTGTGTGCGCCATATGGCTCTGCCCTTGCGGTCATAGATCACTCCGGTGAGCCGGGCATCGCAGGACAGTTGCTCCAGTACTGAGCGTGGCAGCCGTTCCCCGTCGGGCAGTTCAGCGATCAGTTCGCCGGTGGCCTCGTCGACGTGGGCGACCACGCAGATGTCCGCGAACGGCTCCCCGCCGCCCGAGCGGGCGCTGCTGGTGGCGGTGAGATGGTCGAGCGCGTCGGCCATGCACTGGTCGAAGCTGCGCCGCTGGGGGCCGCTGCGGTTGGTGGAGGCGTGCTTGTTGGCGTTCTTCTTGTCGGCGTCGAGCATGCGGCTGGCGTCGGCCCGCAGCCGGCTGCGGATGCGCTGGCCCGTCACGGCGTCGAACTCGCCTCGCAGATGCACCATCCCGTCATCGTCGTCCCATATGCGCACACAGCGCCGGGCCCGCTGGCGGGCGTGCTCGGACGCGCCGCCGTCTCCCTGGCGTTCAACCGCCCAACGGCGGGCCTCCTTGGTGAACTGCTCGGGTCGCAATGACTCGGCCTTGGCCAGCAGATCGCCATCGCCGTCGACATCGGCTGCGCTGGTCTTCTCGACCGCTTCGGCCAGCCTCCTGGCGTTGGCCGCAGACACCAGACCCTGAGCCACCGCGTCCTGCAACCTGGGCGCCTCGCGCAGAGCCTCAGCCGTCTTGACGTGGCTGCGGGCCTCCTGGCGCGACATTCCCGCCGCGCCAGCGAGTACTTCGGTTCCCCCGTCGCCGTGTCGCTCGCTCCCGGCGATGCTGGCCGCGGCCGCAGCCTGCGCGGCTGACATGATCGCCGTCGTCGACTTCGACACCGCCAGCATCTCGCGCATCTCCGCGCAGGAGGCCTCACCGGCGTTCACCAGCGCCAGCATCTCCTTGGCGGCGGTCTCGGCCCGTCGGGCGGCTTCGATCAGCATGGAGACAGTATCTCACACCGGTGTGACATCTGTCAAGTATTTCTATGATTTTTCGCTGACCTACAGCCTAACGCGACGAGGGAGGCGGACTGAGGTGCTACCGGGCCAGTACGGCGGCTAGGCCGGTGGCGATGTCGGGGTGGGTGAAGTGGAAGCCGCCGCGCTGCAGCACTGTGGGCGCCACCCGGGTGCTGCTGTAGAGCAGGGCCTCGGTGAGCTCGCGGCCCAGCTTGGCCCACAGGGCGGGCTTGGGGGTGGGCAGCACCGCGGGCCGCCGCAGCGTCCGGCCGAGCGCCGCGGTCAGCTCCCGGCTGGTGACCGGCTCGGGGGCGGTGAGGTTGACGGGGCCCTCCACGTCGGCCTCCAGCAGCCACATCAATGCCTCGACCTCGTCGTGCAGGGTGATCCAGCTCATCCACTGCCGCCCGCTGCCGATCCGCCCGCCGATGCCGAGCCTGAAGAACGGCAGCATCTCGGCCAGGGCTCCACCCGAGGGGCTGAGAACCACGCCCGTGCGGGGATGGGCCACCCGGATGCCCGCGGCCCGGGCCGGCTCGGCGGCTGACTCCCAGTCGCGGCACACCCCGGCCAGGAAGTCGTCGCCGCCGCTGGATGACTCGTCCAGGAGCTCGTCACCGCGGTCCCCGTAGTACCCGATGGCCGACGCGGAGACCAGAACGGCGGGTGGCGCGTCGAGCCGGGCCAGCGCCTGGGACAGCAGCGCCGTCCCCTGGACCCGGCTCTGGGCGATGCGCTCCTTCTGGTCCGGCGACCAGCGACGAGCCGCTATCGGCTCACCGGCAAGGTGGACCACCGCGTCGAGTCCCTCCAGCTCTCCGGCGTTCATCTCCGATGCCGCCGGATCCCACACGACCGGCGCCGGAGAGCCCGATCCACGGGAACTGCCCGGCCTCACGACCGGCACGGCCTGATGCCCGCCGGACTCCAGCCGCTTGACCAGCGTCCGCCCGATGAGGCCGGTGGAGCCGGTGACCGCAACCCGCAGTCGGATAGCCACGACTGTGGTCTACCATCGCTGCAGGCCTGCGGGACGCCCGCGGGACCCAGATCACACGAGAATGCCGTCGAGGGAGAGCGAAGCGCCGTGAACGAAGAGCCGATTCCCCCGCTAGCCGAGCCCACCGGCACGAAGCCCGCGGGCGGCAAGAAGCTGTCCATCCCGCCGGGACTGGTGGCGGCTGTGCTGCTGGTGGTGGCGCTGATCTTCTTCGTCGTCCAGAACGGCGACGACGTGGCCTTCGAATGGCTGGTCTTCGACATGACCGGTCCTCTCTGGGTGGTGATCCTCGTGGCCGCGGTCGCGGGAGCGGTCCTCAACGAGGTGTTCGGGTTCATCCGGCGAAGGCGTCGCCGCCGCCGCTGATCCCATGGCATCCCGGTCGGTTCTGAACCCGGTGGCGGGTCGCGAACGGTGAGCACTCGCGCGCTGATCCTCACCGCGCTGGTGTGCGGTCTGGTCATCCTGTTGGCCTTCACCGTGCAGGTACTCATGGCCCCCTGACCCGGTAGGGTCAGCGGGCGATCAGGGAGGCTGTGTGAGTGACGCAACCCACGACGTAATCGTCATCGGAGGAGGGCCGGGAGGCTACGCCGCGGCCCTGCGCGGCGCGGGTGCCGGCTTCGACGTGGCGGTCGTTGAGAACAACAAGGTCGGGGGTACCTGCCTGCATGTCGGCTGCATCCCGGCCAAGGAGCTGCTGGAGGCGGCCTCGGTGTATCGCACCGTTGCCAACGCAGCCGAGTTCGGGGTGACCGCGTCGGTGCCGGGCATCGAGTGGTCTGCGGTGCTGGGCCGCAAGCAGCGGGTCATCGACCAGCTCGCCACGGGACTCACCGGGCTCCTGGGCCACCGCAAGGTCACCGTCTACTCCGGCTCAGGCACGCTCAGCGGACCCGGGGCGGTGGAGGTGGATCCCGGCGGCGGGGAGCCTCCGATGCCGGTGTCCGCACCAGCAATCATTCTGGCCACGGGGTCGACGCCCCGAACGATCGGCGGCTTCGAGGTCGACGGCCGCGTCGTGGTGACATCCGACGAACTGTTCTTCCTGGAGCGCTTGCCGACATCGGCCGCGGTCATCGGCGGGGGCGCCATCGGTTGCGAGTTCGCATCGATGATGGGCGACCTTGGCGTGGACGTGACCGTGCTGGAGGCGCTGCCCAGCATCCTCACCGGATGCGATGTCGACGTGGCCAAGGTCGTGCGCCGCTCCTTCCGCAAGCGGGGCATCGCGGTGCACACCGGTGTGACCGTGCACGGCCACGAGCCGCGGGCCGACGGCACCGGCACCGCCGTATCCTTCGGCGAGGGCAAGCAGGTTGACGTCGACCTGGTGGTGGTGGCGGTGGGACGGCGGCCGCGCACCGAGAACCTGGGCCTGGACAACGCCGGAGTAGCGGTCGACAGCCGTGGATTCGTCGAGGTCGATGACCGATGCCGGACCACGGTGCCCGGCGTGTGGGCCGTGGGTGACGTGGTCGACACCCCCCAGCTGGCCCACACCGCCTTCGCCGAGGGGATGCTGGCTATCTCCGACGTCTGCGGCGAGGACCCGGACCCGCTCGACTATCACGGCACGCCGTGGTGCATCTACAGCCATCCCGAGGTGGCCTTCGCGGGACACACCGAGCAGAGCGCGGTGGACGCAGGATTCGAGGTGGCCACGTCGACCCACCGGTTCATGGGCAACGGCCGCGCTCAGATCCTCGGCGAGACCGACGGCCTGGTCAAGGTGATCGCCGAGAAGCTCGCCGACGGCACGGGCGGGCGCATCCTGGGTGTCCACATGGCCGGTCCGTGGGTCACGGAACAGCTCGGGCAGGCCTATCTCGCAGTCAACTGGGAGGCGACCGCCGCCGACGTGGCCAGCCTTATCCAGCCCCACCCGACCATGAGCGAGCTGTTCGGCGAGGCTGCCCTGTCCCTGACGGGTCGCTCGCTGCACGGCTGACCCGCGCTGCTTCCAAGGAGGGCCTCGCATGGCTGACATCACGATGCCCCAGCTGGGCGAGACGGTCACCGAGGGAACCGTCGTGCGTTGGTTCAAGCAGGTCGGCGACGAGGTGGCCCTGGACGAGGCGCTGTTCGAGGTGTCGACCGACAAGGTGGACACCGAGGTGCCGTCACCGGTGGCTGGGGTGCTGTCGGAGATCCTGGCCAACGAGGGAGACGTGGTGGAGGTGGGACAGGTGCTGGCCCGCGTCGGCTCCGAGGCTGCCGCCCCGGCGCCCGCCGAGCCCTCTGCGCCGCAGCCGCCCGCCGAGTCCGAACCGGAGCGGGAGCCTGAGCCACCCGCATCCGCACCTGCGCCCGAGCCCCCCGCACCCGAGCCCGAGCCGCCCGCCCCGGAGCCGACTCCCTCCCCAGCAGCGCCCCCCGTGTCGGAGGCGGCAAAGTCGGCGGGCAGGGGACTGGTGCTCTCCCCCGTGGTTCGCCGGCTGATCGCGGAGAGCGGGATCGATCCGGCCACCATCACCGGCACCGGGCGAGCCGGTCGCATAACCCGCTCCGATGTGGAGCAGGCAATCCGGGCTCGTGCGAGCGCGCCGGCCGACGACGCAGCCGCTGCGCCTGCCGAAGCAGCGGCCGAGACCCCAGTGGCCGAGTCCCCGCCGGCTGAGCCGTCCCCGGATCCCGAAATGTCCGGACCCGCACCCTCGCGCCAGGCCCCGGCCGTCCCGGCGGTGGTGGCACGCAGCGGCGACAGCGTCGTGCCGCTCAACCGGATCCGGCGTCGCACTGCCGATCACATGGTGATGTCGAAGCAGACGTCCCCGCACGTGCTCACCGCCATCGAGGTCGACTACGAGGGTGTGGAGAAGGTCCGGCAGGCGTCGAAGCAGGCCTGGAAGGCTGCGGAGGGCTTCAGCCTGACCTACCTGCCGTTCATCGCCCGGGCGGTGGTGGACGCACTGCGCGACTACCCGCACCTCAATGCCAGCTTCGGCGACGACGAGCTCATCGTGCATTCCAACGTCAACCTGGCGATCGCGGTCGACATCGACTTCCAGGGACTGCTGGCGCCGGTTATCCAGGCAGCCGACGGCAAGCGTCTTCGCCAGATCGCCCGTGACATCGTCGATCTCGCCAACCGGGCCCGCAGCCGCAAGCTGTCGCCCGACGATCTGTCCGGGGGCACGTTCACGCTCACCAACGCCGGTCAGTACGGCACGATGATGCAGTTCCCGATCATCAACCAGCCGCAGGTCGCCATCCTCAGCACCGATGGCGTCACCCGCAAGCCGGTGGTGGTGACCGACTCCTTCGGCAACGAGTCAATCGCCATCCACTCGGTGGGCGTGCTGGCCATGGCCTGGGACCACCGGGCGTTCGACGGCGCCTATGCGGCCGCATTCCTTCACCGGGTCAAGGAGCTCATCGAGACCCGCGACTGGGAGACGGAGATCCGCTGAGCGCCGCCCTGGAGTCCTCTGGCGGTCCCATACTTCGGATCCGCTGGCTCGGTAGGGTCGCCTACGGCGACGCCCTGGCGCTCCAACGCCGCCTCCACACCCACTCAAACGACGATCACCTGCTGCTGCTGGAGCATCCCCATGTGGTGACGCTGGGGCGGCGCGGTCGCCGCGAGCACCTGCTGGTCGATGTGGAGGCTCTCGGCGGCTCGGTGGTGGAGACCGACCGGGGCGGCGAGGTGACCTATCACGGCCCCGGGCAGCTCGTCGGCTATCCCATCCTGACCGTGCCGGGAAGGCGGGGCGGGGGAATGGCCGACACCGCGGCCTACGTGTCCGGAGTGGAGCAGCTCCTGATCGACGTGCTGTCCGATCTGGGCCTGGCCGCTGGCCGCCTGGACCGCCACACCGGCGTGTGGGTGGATCCCGACGGCGTGCGGCCCCGCAAGATCGCGGCCATAGGGGTGAGGCTGTCCAGGGCACGGTCCATGCACGGGTTCGCGCTCAACGTGGACCCCGACCTCAACTGGTTCGCTCGGATCGTGCCCTGCGGCATCACCGGCCTGGGAGTCACGTCGCTGGCTCAGGAGGGGATCGACGCCTCGATGCGGGAGGTTGTGGACCTCGTTGCCGGGCGGGCTGCCGAACGCTGGGCCCCCGACGGGCGCGTCGATCGGGCCGCTGTCGCCTACCGGGTCGCTCCCGCTGACATGGCCCAGTTCACCCGGGAGGCCGCCAACGGTGCGGCCGACACCGAGGCGGCGCAGCGGGATACGGCGGCCGGAGCCGCCGCTGAGGGAGTGTCGCCCCGCCTGCTGGGACGCTTGTCGTCGGCCAGGCTGGAAGGCGACCGCCACGAGCCGGTGCCGCTGCGGTCGCGCAAGCCCGAATGGATGCGGGTTCCGCTCAGCACCGGCCCCACGTTCCACAAGATCCGCTCGACCCTGCGGGACCTCGACCTGGTGACGGTGTGTGAGGAGGCGGGCTGCCCCAACATCTCGGAGTGCTGGAACGACGGCACGGCCACGTTCATGATCCTGGGCGAGCGATGCACCCGAGCCTGCGGCTTCTGCCTGGTGGACACCCGCCTCCCGATGCCCGCGGACCTGGAGGAGCCGACCCGGGTGGCCGAGGCCGCGGCCCGTATGGGGCTTCAGCACGTGGTAGTGACGATGGTGGCCCGCGACGACCTTGGTGACGGCGGCGCGGCCGCAGTGGCCGACACGGTGGCCGCGCTGCGGCACCGGTTGCCCCATGCCCGGGTCGAGACCTTGATCAGCGACCTCGGCGGTGATCCCGACTCCCTGCAGACAGTCTTCGATGCCCGCCCGGATGTGCTGAACCACAACATCGAGACGGTGGCCCGCCTGCAGCGAGCCGTCCGCCCGTCGGCCGGCTACGCCCGCAGCCTGTCGGTGCTGGCCCGGGCCAAGGCGGCTGGGCTGACCACCAAGTCATCGATCATCGCGGGCATGGGCGAGACCCACGACGAGGTGGTCCAGACCCTGGCCGATCTGTGCTCGGCCGGGACCGACATCGTCACAATCGGGCAGTACCTGCGACCCTCCGCCCGCCACCTGCCGGTGGACCGCTGGTGGCCGCCGGACGCCTTCGAGCGGTGGAAGGAGATCGGCGAGGCGATGGGCATCGGCCACGTGGAGTCCTCGCCGCTGACCCGCTCCAGCTACCACGCCCGCCAGGCCGCCGACGCCGCCCACTCGGCCTCTTAGGCTGACGGCCATGTTCGTCGAACGCCTCGACAAGGCCAGGGGACTGATGGCTGAGCAGGGTGTGGACGTGCTCATGCTGTCGGTGGGGGCGGACCTGCCGTACTTCTGCGGGTATGAGGCCATGCCGCTGGAGCGGCTCACAATGCTGGTCGTTCCCCGCGACGGCGCGGCCACCCTGGTCGTGCCCCGGATGGAGGCGGCCCGGGTGGTGGAGCGTCCCGAGGTGTTCGCGATGCGGCCCTGGGACGAGACCGAGGACCCGGTGGACATCGTCGCCGGCCTGGCCGGGTCGGCGGCCGTGGCCGCGGTGGGGGACCACATGTGGTCCCGGTTCCTGGTGGACCTGATGGGGGCCATGCCGGATGCGTCGTGGAGGCGGGGATCTCACGTGACCGCCCCCATCCGCTCGGTGAAGACCGCCGACGAGATCGAGCGTCTGCGGGCCGCGAGCGCGGCCGTGGACCGGATAGCGGACCGGCTCCAGCGGGGCGAGATCGAGCTGGTCGGGCGGACCGAGGCCGACGTCTCGGCCGAGCTCGGCCGCCAGATCGTCGAGGAGGGCCACGACCGGATGAACTTCGCCATCGTCGCCGCCGGCGCCAATGCGGCCAGCCCCCACCACGAGGCCGGCCGGCACGTGATCACCGGGGGCGAGGTGGTGCTCTGCGACTTCGGAGGGACCATGGTCGGCGACGACGGGGTGGGGTACTGCTCCGACATCACCCGCTGCGTGTACACGGCCGAGCCGCCCGCACAGTTCCGCGAGCTCTACGACGTGCTGTTCGAGGCCCAGGCCGCGGGCGTGGCCGCGGCCGCGGTGGGCACCCCCGCCCAGGATGTGGACCGGGCCGCCCGGTCGGTCATCGCCTCGGCCGGTTACGGCGAGTACTTCATTCACCGCACCGGTCACGGCATCGGCACCGAGGAGCATGAGGACCCCTACATCGTGGAAGGCAACCGCGAGCCGCTGGCCGCGGGAAACGCCTTCTCGGTGGAGCCCGGCATCTACGTGCCCGGCCGCTGGGGGGCCCGCCTCGAGGACATCGTGGTCGCATCGCCCGACGGTCCCGACCCGCTCAATCGCGTCGATCACCGCCTGGCCGTCTTGGCCTGAGCGGCCGGGCCCGCCTCGATGATCGAGCTCCACGCGGCCACCCTGCTGGTGGGCTGGGCCGCGGGCGGTTGGTTCCTGCTGTGGGTCACCACCCGCCGGCGCGAGGTCGGGCTCGGCTACGGCTGGCTGATGCGCGGCATCTTCCTGGCATTGGCCGCGGGCTCGCTCGTCGCGGCCTTCGCCACGGAACCGACGTGGTCCCGCGACGCGGTGACGCTGGCCTTCATCGTCGCCGGCCTGGTAACGGGCGCGGTGTCGGTGGTCCGCAGGTCGGCGGGCACCCGGGGCCAGCGAGCCGAGGTCCAGCGCCGGTCGGACCGGGTGGCCGAGATGACCGGCATCGACCGGGCCGAGACGCCGTTCGACGCGTCGGCCCCTGAGTTCCCTCCCGTTCTCGACCTGGTCGCGGCGGCGGTGGGTCTGCTGGCGACCCTGTTGGGCGCGGTCGCCGCGGAAGGTCCGGCCGGTCTGGCGGTGGCCCGTACTCTGGTCGGGGCCATGTTCACCGCAGCGGTGCTCAGCGCCATGCTGCTGGGCCACTGGTACCTGGTGCAGCCCGGCCTGGCCCGCGGGCCGCTGCTGCAGATGGTGCGGGCCGCGGGCGTGCTGTGGCTTCCCGAGACGATCGTGATGCTGTGGCCCACGGGCATGGTGTCGGTGCTCAACGGCACCATCGACGACGGCTACAACGGCCTGCTGGGCTGGTTCTGGGTCGGCTGCACGGCCATGACGCTGCTGCTAGTGGCGGTGGCGCGGGCCGCCCTGCGCGAGCGCGAGTACTCGGCGGTAATGGCCGCCACCGGCCTGGTCTACCTGGCCATCGTCACCGCCTTCGGCCAGGACCTGGTGGCCCGCATCCTGCTCACCCCGTAAACTCCTGATGGCGGTGCGGAGGCCTGTGGGCCGGGCCCCGGCTGGGCCGGGCTCGTGCTGACGCGAGGAGGCCAATGGTGCCGAGAGTTATCTGGAAGGGGTCGATCAGCTTCGGGCTGGTGACGATCCCCGTGCAGCTTTTCAGTGCGGTGAGCCGCAAGACGGTGCGGTTCAACCAGCTCGACGCTGAGACCGGAGCCCGGGTGCGCTACAAGAAGGTGTCGTCGGCCGACGACTCGGAGCTGCCGCCCGAGCGGATCGTGAAGGGGTACGAGCTGCCGTCAGGCGACTACGTGACCGTCACCGAGGCCGAGTTCGAGCAGCTGGCTCCCATAGCGGCCCGCACCATCGACATCGACGCGTTCATCGACCTCGCCGACATCGACCCCGTCTTCTACGACAGCGCATACCACCTGGTGCCCGACGAGGCCACCGCCAAGCCCTACAAGCTGCTGGCCGAGGCCATGGGTGAGGCCAACAAGGTGGGCATCTGCCGTTTCGTGATGCGCTCCAAGCAGCACCTTGCCGCCATCCGCCCGGTCGACGGCCGGCTGATGCTGTCGACGATGGTGCACGCCGATGAGCTGGTGGCCCCCGACGAGCTCGGCGGCTTCGACTCCCTGGGCGACATCGAGGTGGACGACCGGGAGACGGCCATGGCCCGCCAGCTCATCGCCGCCCTCGAATCCGACTTCGAGCCCGGCCGCTACACCGACTCCTACCGGGAGGCCCTGCTGGAACTCATCGAGCGCAAGGCTTCCGGCGACACGACGGCCACGGTGGCCGCGCCCTCGCCCTCCTCGGACACCGTCGTGGACCTGATGGCCGCACTGGAGGCCTCGGTGGCCGCGGCCAAGGAGGCCCGCAAGCGCCATCCGGCCGTGGCCGGCGAAGGCGCCCCCGCCGCGGGCGAGGCTCCCACCGCCGAGGCGGCGTCGGAGCCCGAGGCCGAGCAGGTCCGCCGGTCAGCCTGACGGCCGCAACCAGCAGGAGGGCAACCGTGGCGAGCGCACCCGAGCGCGTGGCCGTCACCGTCGGCGGCCGGCAGCTGTCGGTGAGCAACCTCGACAAGATGATGTACCCGCTGGTGGGCTTCACCAAGGCGCAGGTCATCGACTACTACGTGAGGGTCGCGCCGGTGATGCTGACCCATATCGGCGACCGGGGGATCACCCTGCGGCGCTGGCCCGACGGCGTGACCGGCGAGTCGTTCTTCGAGAAGCGCTGCCCGAGCCACCGTCCGGGCTGGGTTCCGACGTGCGCCGGGCCCGGCGACAGGGGAGGGCAGATCAACTACTGCCGGCTGGACTCGGTGGCCGCTCTGGCCTGGTCGGCCAATCTGGCTGCGCTGGAGATCCACGCTCCCATGGCCCGCTGCGGCGACATCGACTCTCCGACCATGCTCGTGTTCGACCTCGACCCAGGCAAGCCGGCCACAATCATCGAGTGCTGCCGGGTGGCGCTGCACATCCGGGACGTCCTTGAAGCGGTGGGCCTGGCGGCCTGGGCGAAGACGTCGGGCAGCAAGGGGCTGCAGCTGTACGTGCCCCTCAACCGGCCCCACACCCACGACCACGCGGCCGGCTTCGCCCGGGCGGTGGCCCAGCTGCTGGAGCAGCGGATGCCGGCCCAGGTGGTGTCGATCATGAAGCGGAGCCTTCGTGCCGACAAGGTGTTCATCGACTGGGGTCAGAACACCCGCTTCAAGACCACCATCGCCCCCTACTCGCTGCGGGGGAGGGACCGCCCCACCGCGTCGACCCCCGTCACCTGGGACGAGGTCTCCGACGGCGCCGACGGCGAGCCGCTGACGTTCACCGCGGCTGAGGTGCTCGAGCGGATTGAGGAGCACGGCGACCTCTTCGCCCCGACGCTCACACTCCAGCAGGACCTTCCCGCCCCGTCCTCCGGCTGATCGGTCCGCCCGTTACTCTGACCGGATGACAATCACAGTTCATGCCGTCCGCTCGGTCCCCAAGGCGGCCACTGCAGACATTGCCATGGTCACCTCGGAGGCGGTCTCCTCCGGTGTCGACGGCTTCGACGCTGCGGTCCTCGAGGCGGTCGGGTTCGAGGGCAAGGCCGACCAGGTCCATCTCCAGCCCGCCGAGGGTGGCTTCACCGGTCTGGTCGGGCTGGGCCCGGCCGCCGAGGTAACCGAGGCCACCGTCCGGCGAGCCGGCGCGGTGGTGGCCCGCTCGTGCTCGCGCCACGCCCGGGCCGCGGTCAGCCTTCCCGGCGATGTCTCCGTTCCCGCGGCCGAGGCCCGCCGGGCTCTGGCCGAGGGCGTGATCCTCGGCGGCTACCGCTACACCGCCTTCAAGTCGTCTGTCGGTGAAGACGACGGAGGCGACAGCTCCCGCAAGCTGGCCCGGGTCGACGTGGTGGGCAGCGCCTCGGCCGCGGCCAAGGCCGCCGTGGCCCGCGGCGCGGCCATCGCGGCTGGTGTGTGCGTGGCCCGCGACCTGGCCAACGAGCCGGGCGGCTCGCTCACCGCCCCTGCCTTCGCCGAGAAGACGGAAGCCGTCGCCGGCGCGGCCGGGCTGGAAGCCAAGGTCTGGACCACCGAGGACATCGAGGCGGGGAGACTCGGAGGCCTGCTGGGCGTCAACCGGGGCAGCACCCACCCGCCCCGCTTCGTCGAGCTGACCTACGAGCCCGAGGGGACCCCCACCGCCACGCTCGCGTATGTGGGCAAGGGGATCACCTTCGACGCCGGGGGCCTGTCCATCAAGACCGCCCAGGGCATGATGGCCATGAAGATGGACATGTGCGGGGCGGCTGCCATCATCGGGGCCATGTCGGTGCTGCCCGTGGTGGGCCCGCCGGTGAGGGTCAAGGGATACCTGCCCATGACCGACAACATGCTCGGCGGCGACGCCACCCGTCCCGGCGACGTGTTGACGATCCGCAACGGCAAGACCATCGAGGTTCTCAACACCGATGCCGAGGGTCGGCTGATCCTGGCCGACGCACTGTCGCTGGCCTGCGAGGAGGAGCCCGACGCCATCGTCGACCTGGCGACCCTGACCGGCGCCTGCATGGTGGCTCTGGGGCCGTCGATCGCCGGGCTGATGGGCAACGACGGGTCGCTCATCGACCAGGTCCGGGCCGCAGCCGACCGGGCCGGCGAACGGGTGTGGCACCTGCCGCTGCCCGCCGACTACGTCAAGCAGTTCGAGTCCAACGTGGCCGACATGAAGAACATCGGCGGTCCCCACGGTGGCGCGCTGACCGCGGGGCTGATCCTGCAGCAGTTCGTGGACGACGACATCCCCTGGGTCCATCTCGACATCGCCGGTCCGGCCCGGGCCGAGTCCGACGACGCCGAAATCACCAAGGGCGGCACCGGTTTCGGCGTGCGCACCCTCGTCGAGCTGGCGTCGGGCTACACCCGCCCCACGCAGGACTAGTCCCGGGACGCAGCCCCTTAGCTAGAGCAGGTCGGGGAGGCTCAGTTCGTCGGCGGCTCGCTCGAAGCGCTCGAAGGTGGCTGCCAGCAGGCCCCGCTGGCGCTCGTCGGTGAGGTCCATCCCCGCGCCTGCGATCATCGGGTAGCAGACGCAGAACAGCACCGCGCCCCGGTAGGTGTCCCACATTCCGCCGGTCTCGGACTCGGGCACACCCTCGGCCGCCAACGCTCGCAGCCAGCGCTCGTACAGCGGTTGCTCGATCTGCGAGGCGGTGGCGGGGGCGAGGCTCCCGGTGACGAAGTAGGCCAGGTCGCCCACCGGCATGGATTGACCGATGACCTGGAAGTCGAGCAGCACGACCCGGCCGTCGTCGTCGAAGAACATGTTGTCGGCCCGGTAGTCGCCGTGAACCAGGGTGCTCGGCGTCGTGGCCAGCGACCCCAGCATTTCGGGGAGGGCCTCCACCCAGCCGTCGGCGACCGTCTCCACCGACCGGGGAACGCTCATGGCGGCGCGGACCTTGGCCCAGCCGTCGGAGAAGACCGGCGGTAGCAGCATCGGGTAGATGGGATCGTGGATCGCCATCGCGGTGCCCCGCTCCACGATGGGGCCGGCCGCGCCCCACCAGTGGGCGTGCCAGGCGGCCAGCTCGTCGACGGCCTGCTCGGCGTCGGCCCGGCCCATGCCCTCGATCTGGCTCACGGCCCGGTACGAGCCCACGTCCTCGAGCACAAGCACGAACTGGTGGGTCTCGGGATCTACCGCCCCGAAGTGGCAGTGGGGGACCCGGATGGGGCTCTCGGCGGCCAGCTCACGGTAGAAGCCGACCTCGCGGATGTTGAGCCGCAGGATCTGGGCCGTGAAGCGGGCCGTCTCGTCGAGGCCCGGCATCTTGATGACCACGGTGCCGGGGCCGTCGCCCTCCAGCGTCGCCCGGTAGATCGCGCCGATCATCCCGACGCCGGTCCCGATGTCGTCGATGTCGGTGATCCGCACGGGCGAGCCCATGGCCTGCGACAGCCAGTCGTCGTCGATCCCGTCGATGCCGTCAGGTATCGCTGGCTCCATGTGCACCCCCCTGGCCGGGCCCCGACGCTACTTCATCGTCGGCGCGCCTTCTCAGGCCGCCTCGGGGGGCACGCGGCCGTGATGGAGGCTCCATGCCCAGCGGACTGCGTCGGCCGCGATGGCTGGATGGAACTTGAGCCGGTTCAGCTGCAGCTCGACCTCGCTGAGGCTGTCACCGCATTCCGCCAGGCCCAGAGCCAGCCGGCGGGCCCGCAACTGCTGATGCCTGACGCCGTCGGATCCTTGGTTGGCGGCGATGTACTCCTCGTGGCGCCGCTGGAGCGACGCGGGTAGGCGCTGCAACTGGCGGTGACTGAGCTGCGGAAGGCGCAGCCGCACGGCCAGCGTCGTGGAGCCCACCGCGCGGGCGGCCCGGAAGCGGCAGGCGCGAGCAACGGTCTTGACCATCGCGCTGCGGGACCCGCCCTCGAAGCCGATGCCGAGGGCACAGGCCGTCTCCCGCAGGTTCACCGCCGCATCGTCGGTGTCTTCGAGCACGGACGCACAGTGTCGCAGGAACCAGGTGGTGGAGGGTCCGAGCGTTCCGAGCCAGAACTGCTCGACGTAGGCCGACCGGAGGTCGTGACCGAACCCGTCCTTGCGGTGGTCTGACCAGGGAATGATCTGGACCACGTCGGTCTCGATGATGGTCGCGGGATGTTTGCTGGTGGTGGTCATTGGAGTCTCTCCGAAGTAGGGCGCGCCAGTGGAGCGCCGAATATGCCAACTGAAGGGGGAAGTCTTGGTGAAACATTATTCATACACTGCTATTGCGAGTCAAACTGAAATCAGAAGGTTATTCTGTTGTTGGATCTGTGTCCGACCTCGACCGCGGCGGGCCAGGCCGGTCCAACCCCTGGCGCTACGCTGGCTCGATGCTCAACGGTGCCGCGGACGCGGTGGCCGCGGCCCGCCGGCTGGTCGATGCCGCCGAGCGCGTGACCGTGCTGACCGGCGCCGGCATCTCCACCGACAGCGGCCTGCCCGACTTCAGGGGACCCAAGGGGCTGTGGACCCGCGACCCCGCGGCTGAGCGGGCCTCGAACATCAACGTCTACGTCTCGGACCCCGAGGTCCGCCGCAGCAACTGGGCCCGCCGGGCCTCGGGCGCACTGTGGGCCGATGTCGAGCCCAACCGGGGCCACGAGGCCCTGGTGCAACTGGAGAAGCGGGGCAAGCTCCGGCTGCTGATCACCCAGAACGTGGACGAGCTCCACCAGCAGGCCGGCAGCGATCCCGAGCGGGTGGTGGAGATCCACGGAACCACCCGCAAGGTGCAGTGCCTGGCGTGCGAATACCGCGACGACATCGAAGCGGCGCTGGAGCGGGTGAGGGCCGGCGAGGAGGACCCCGAGTGCCCCCTGTGCGGCTGGATCCTCAAGTCGGCCACCGTGTCGTTCGGACAGAGCCTCGACCCCGTGGACCTCGACCGGGCCGAGCGGGCATCGACCGAATGCGACCTGTTCCTGGCCGTGGGCACCACCCTGGCCGTGTCGCCCATCAACCGGACCGCAGCGATCGCGGTGCACTCCGGGGCCCGGCTGGTGATCGTGAACGGCGAGGCGACCGAGTTCGACTCGCTGGCCGACGTGCTGGTGCGGGGATCGATCAGCGAAGTGCTGCCCGCCATCTGCGGCATGGAGGCCTTGAGCTAGCTGGAGTGGCCAAATCCTGACAAGACAGGTAGGATTTACCCCCCGCGGCCGAGCGGAGCGGGAAACAATGGCGAGCTTGCGAGGCCGTGGCCTGAGCGGCCCGTGAGCGCAGCGAACAGGAGCGGGAAACAATGGCGAGCTTCAGAGAACTACTTCAGCAGGCCAAGGCCGAGATCCGTGAGGTCGACACCGCCGGCGGCGAGCAGCTTCTGGCCGAGGGCTGGACCCTCCTCGACGTGCGTGAGCCCGACGAGTACGAGCAGGGCGCCATCGCCGGGTCGGTGCACATCCCCCGGGGCCAGCTCGAGTCGAGCATCGAGAACCGGATAGCCGACCGGTCCACCCCGGTGGTGGCCATGTGCGCCGGCGGGGTGCGCTCGGCCTTCGCGGCGGTCACCCTTCAGCAGATGGGCTACACCGACGTGGTGTCGATGGACGGCGGCTTCAACAAGTGGAAGGACGAGGGGCGGGCCTGGGCGCGTCCCCGCACCCTGACCCCGGACCAGCGCAACCGCTACCAGCGCCACCTGCTGGTGCCCGAGGTGGGCGAGGAGGGGCAGATCAAGCTGCTCGACGCCAAGGTCCTGCTGCTCGGCGCGGGCGGGCTCGGCTCGCCGGCGGCGCTGTACCTGGCCGCTGCGGGGGTGGGCACCATCGGCGTCATCGACATGGACGTGGTGGACGAGTCCAACCTGCAGCGCCAGATCCTCCACAACGTCGACCGGGTGGGGGACCGCAAGGTGGACTCGGCCAAGAAGACGCTGACCGCGCTGAACCCCGACGTCAACGTGGTCACCTACGACACCCGGCTGGGCGCCGACAACATCATGGAGATCCTCGAGGGCTACGACGTGGTCGTGGACGGGGCCGACAACTTCCCGAGCCGCTACCTGCTCAACGACGCCTCGGTGAAGCTCGGCATCCCGGTGGTGCACGGCTCGATCTTCCGCTTCGAGGGCCAGATCACGGTGTTCGATCCCCGCAACGGGCCCACCTACCGCGACATGCTGCCCGAGCCGCCGCCGCCGGAGATGGCCCCGAGCTGCGCGGAGGCCGGGGTTCTGGGCGTGTTGCCCGGCATCGTCGGCAGCGTGCAGGCCCTGGAGGCCCTCAAGCTGATCCTCGGCGTCGGCGACTCGCTGCGGGGCCGTCTCGTGGCCTTCGATGCGCTGGAGATGAGCTTCCGCGAGTTCAAGCTGCGGGTCGACCCCTCCAACGAGGTCACCTACGACAACCGCGACCGCATCCAGGTGGGCGAACTCGACGGCCTCTGCATGCCGACGCTGTCCTAGCGCGAGGCTCCTGACACCCTCATCGCAATCTAGACTCCGGGCGTCCCGTCGCCTGGAAGGACGAGTTCCATCGGACACTCTCTGCAAGACCTCCGGGCGCGCCTGCTGAACCTGCTTCCCCTCGGCACCTCGGGGATCTTCTGGGGGCTCGTGGTCAACGGGCTCACGACCTACGGGTACCTCGTCGTGGCCGGCCACGCCCTGGGTGACGAGGGCTACGGGGGTCTGGCCGTGCTGTGGGCCCTCGTCAACATCGGAGGCTTCGGGCTGTTCCAGCCCCTGGAGCAGGAGGTGGCCCGGGCCACCGCGGATCGGGCCAGCCGGGGAGTGGGAAGCGCTCCGGTGCTGCGCCGGGCCGGCGTGCTCGGCGCGGTGCAGTTCATGCTGGTCACCGCCGGGGTGCTGGTGGCCTGGCCGCTAGGACTCGACGGCCTGCTCGACGACCGGCCCGAGCTGCTAGTGGCCCTGGTGCTGGCGCTGGGGGCCTTCGCCGGCACCCAGCTGGTGCGGGGCATCCTCGGCGGGCGGCACCTCTTCGACCGGTACGCCCGGTACTTCATGGTGGAGGGAGGGGCCCGCATGGTCGTGGCCGTGGGCCTGGCCCTGGCCGGCGTGGCCGCAGTGGGCGCCTACGGGTTGGCCATCGCTGTCGCGCTGGTCGCCGCCGCGGTGGTGGCCGCCGGTCCCCGGCCCTTCGTCCGTCCGGGACCGCCGGCCTCGTACCGGGAGCTCACACCGGCCATGGGATTCCTGCTGATCGCCAGCGTCGGCGAGGCGTTCATCCTCAACGTCGGGCCGGTGGCGGTGGACATCGCGGGCGGCGACGAACTCGGGCCCGAGGCTCCCGGGGTCTTCCTCAACGGCATGCTCATCGCCCGGATCCCGCTGTTCTTCTTCCAGGCGGTGAAGGCGAGCCTGCTGCCCAGCCTGGCCACCCTGGCCGGCCACGGCGACCTGGTGGGGTTCCGCAACATGCAGATCAAGATCGTGGCCGCGGTCGGGGCCGCGGCGGCGGCGACGACCGTGGTGGCCGCGGCCATCGGACCTCTGGCCGTGCGGATCGTGTTCAACGACGAGCTGAGCCGCACGGACATGGCCCTGCTGGCCGCCAGTGGCGGGGGCCTGATGCTGATGCTGTCGCTGACGCTGGGACTGGTGGCGCTGGGTCACACCCGGCTGGCGGTGGCGGGATGGGTCGCCGGCATTGTCGCCTTCGCGGCGGTGGTCAGCTTCGACCTGGAGCCGTTCCTGCGGGTGGAGCTGGCGTTGGTGGCCGCGGTGCTGGCCGGCTCACTGGTGGCCGGCGGGCTGCTCCGCCTCGAGTACGCCGCCCACCGCCGGGAGGCCTGAGGCCTAGCGACCGGGCGCCCCCGGCGGCACGATCCCGGCGAAGGCCAGGTCGCATCCGGCTCGGGTCTCGTGCGCCTGGGCCAGGAAGTATTGGTCGTCGGCCTGCCATGTGTGGCCCTCGCCGTGACGCACCAGCACGTAGCCCATGCCGTGGGTGCGGTAGGCGCGGTGGCCCCCGCCCACCACGTCGGCGATCAGGGCCTGGTCGACGCTGCGGGGGATGGGCCGCCAGCCCAGCACCGCATCGAAGCAGTGCCTGGTGATCATAAGCGCGCCGCCTGCGACGCTCTGGGTGGTGATATAGCGCTCGCCCCCGCCCCGGAAGCGGTGCAGCGTGACATCGGAGCCCTCGAGGTAGACGAACTCCGCTCCCTTGCCGATCAGGTCGGCCCGGGAGTACTCCTGGGCGAGGACGAGGTCCCACAGATGCTCGGGCCCGTACACGTCGTCGTCGTCGAACTTGGTCAGCAGCGATCCCGACGCCTCGGCGGCGGCCAGGTTGAGCACCGCGCCCAGCGGGAGGTGGCCGGGCGCCTCGACGACCCGGGCCGGGTGCTCCAGGCCGTGCAGCCGCCGGTCGATCTCGGTGCGATCGAATCCGTCGCCGTGGAGCGCGAGCACCAGCTCCAGCCGGGGATAGGTCTGGCCCGACACCGCATCGATGGCCGCCACGACCCGATCGGGGCGCCGCGTGGCCAGCAGGATCGAGACCACCGGCAGCGGCGGGCCGCACAGGCCGGTCGGGGCCAGCAACTGGCGGACCCGGGCCCGCAGCGAGTGGTCCCGCAGCGCGCTGCGGCGCATGGCGACGCTGAAGGCCTCCCGCTGGTGCTGGTCGGCGGAGATGATGCTGTCGTCGATCATCAGCCCGTAGAGCTCTGATCCCAGGCTGTGATGCAGTTCGGCGTTGCCGTCCGCGATGTGCACGACGGTGCCGGTGGCGGCCAGCGCGGACAGCGCGCCCGCTCGGGCCAGGACGTCGGCGTGGAAGGCGGCCGTGTCCACCACATGATGGGCGCGCCGGCACGCCGAGCGTGCGTCGATGCTGACGGTCCGGCGGGCTCGCTTCGTTTGCGGCAGGTGGTCGGGAGATCCGAGGGCGACTGCATGGCTGTGGTGATCGGGGGTCCAGCCCACCGGGTTGAGACTCTCGGCGTCGAAGGCGGGAACAGAGGCGCGGGGATCCGACCGCGACAGCGCCACGATCTTGATCCCGCTGCCGGCCGCAACGCCTTCGGCTGTCTCGGGTTCGTCCACGATCACTGCCTCGGTGAACTCCCCGACGGCGGTGCTGACGCGGCTGGAAGCGGCCAACACCGCCTCGGCGCGGCGACCCGATGCGGCGATGTCGGGGCCCAGGCGGTACTCGGCCTCCGGCACCGTGTCGTCGCGGCGGCCGGCTGTCCATGCTACTTGGGCGGATCTTCGGAGCACCGATCGTAATGCCGCATGAAGCAGCCGGCGTGCTGCATGAAGCAGCCGCCGCGCCAGCCGGTGTGCCGCACGAAGCAGCCGCCGCGCCAGCCAATAGAGCCGGCGCGCCAGCCGCTTGAGCGCGCGCCGTCCCCGCCGTGCCGACCAGTACAGACGGCGCACCACGCGGCGGGCTCTCCATCCCGCCGCTCGCACGACGCGCGAAACGAACCAGACCACCAGGTTCCGGGCGTCACCGGGACTGCGAGCCCCTCGGGTCTCACCCACCACTTGGGCCGCGAATCCGCGCAGCTTGCGAAGGCTCCCAGTCCGTCCCGGCTCGGGCTCGCGAGGATTCCCGGACCGTCCCGACCTGCGCTTGCGAAGGCTTCTGAAGCCTCCGGAGCGGCGCGGGAGCTGCGATTCGGCGCAGTGCTCGTCGATGCTGATCCCGCTCCGCATCGCCCGGTTCAGGGCCCGGGTCCGGACGATCTCGGCGGTCTCGTGGCCGGGCAGGCTGATGGTGGCCCGGGCTGCCGATCCGAGTCCTCGGCGCAGGCGAGCCACCGTGTTGTGCTTGACGGTGGACCCGGCCGGAACCGAAATATGGAAGGACGCGGCCGGGACCGCGTTGGAGGCGCCGCCGGAAGGCCCGAACCGCACCCTCGGATCGCCGCCGAGGAGCCGGCGGATCATCTCGCGGTCCGGCGTCCGCAGAGCTTCTGAGTCGCTGGGCTCCGCGATCCACACCACCAGGTCGTGGATGCCGTTGGCCAGCACCTGCTCGGCGGTGTCCATCTGGTCGCGGGCGTCGCCCACCTGGACCGTCACCACATGCCGGGGCACTGTGAAACTCCGTCCGGAAGCCGTCCTGCGGAAGCCGTGGTGAGCGATCAGCTGGGAGAGCTTGGCTCGCTGGAGTTCCAGACTGGCGGACTCCGTGTCGCTCGGCGCTGCTCCCGCACCCTGGTGCCAGCAGAGCGCGTCTCGGGCCGGGACGAGCAGTCCTCCCCGCACGAAGGCCCGGTAGCCGAACTCGGTGTCCTCGCCGCCCCATTGGGTGAACGACTCGTCGTAGCCGCCGACATCGTCGAAGAAGGCGCGCGAGACGCCGAGATTCCCGCCTGTCACCGCCCGGAACAGGTCGTCGTCGTCGGAGGTGAGGTCGCGGGTCCGGGTCATGTGGAACTCGATCCACTCCGGGCGTTCGGTCGGCCGACCCTCGAACAGCTCGGCCAGCGATCCCGGCCTGGTCCGGACCATGTCAGGCTCGATCCCGTCGACCTCGACGTGGGTCCGGAATCCCAGTGTGAGCGCGTCGCAGGCGGCGTGGTGCCAGCGGGCGTGCTCGGCCAGCCATCCCGCCTCGGGCATCATGTCGCAGTCGAGGAAGACGAGCACCTCGCCGGTGGCGGCCCTCGCGCCGGTGTTGCGGGCCCGGGCCAGGCCGAAGCCGCGGTCTTCCTGGTGCAGCACGCTGACGTTGAGCGGGCTGGCGGCCGGTGATGTCAGGGGCGTCCGCGACCCGTCGTCCACGATCACCACCTCGAACAGCCGGCGCGGATAGGTCTGGCCCTCAAGAGCGGCCAGCGTCAGCTCCAGCGCCTCGGGCGCCTCGTAGTAGGTGACGACGACGGAAACGGGCAGCTCCGGTTCGAAGCGGTCCGGGGCCGCCACCGCCAGCTCACGCCAGTCGTTGCCCCGCACACCGGCTGGAGGCACGCGGCTGTGATCCATACGCCCCGCCAGCCTACGCCTAGTCCCGGACCGGGTCGGGTCAGCGGGTGTCATGGCGACAGGGGCGCAGCCGTGATCACCCGGTGGTCGCCGGCTGATAGGGGATCCGGCGCAACATCGAGGCCAATCGGCCCGCACCCCTGCCGCGGGCCCGCCGCGCCCCGTTCCATGCCTCGAGCTCGGCGATGTCCTCCGGGCGCATCGGGTCAAGATGCTCGAGTACACGCTCCCGGATCGCCGGTCGCCACCTGTCGTCGCAGAATTCGAACGTGCCTGTGTGCACTCTCATCGGCCAGTCCAATCGGATCTCTTGCAGACCTCTGAGCCTGGACCTGATGAACCTGGGCAGCCCGTCGACCCGGCGGCGTGCGAACGAGAAGATGTGGCCATGGCGTAGGGGATCCTGCTGGAGGTAGGCGTGTACGGCTTCATTGTCGTACGGAGCCCACTGCGGGCGGTGCCCGGGATCAACGACCGCTCGGACGACGTCCCTGCGCAGACACTTCGGGCACTGGAGGCAGGCACTGCCGTCGCGCTCTGTGCAGTAGAAGACCTCCCCTGCCCGGATCGGGTCCAGTGAGAGCCTCATAGTGAGGAAGGCGCTGACCCCGCACACCGGAGAGAACACCGGCATCCCGACTGCGTTGAACGCGGACTGCCAGAAGTTCCCGGTGGTTCCGTGCCAGCCCCTGGCCCTGAAGCGGTCCCAGTACTCGATTCCTCCCTTGAGGAGAGTGCCCCCGAGAGTCGAGCCCATCAGGATGATGCCGAAGTCGTGGTCGGTGGCCATCAGCAGCGTCGTGGCCAGCGAGCAGGTCCACCCGTGCCAGCCTCCCGGTTTGGACACGTACCGCTGGTTGGTGGCCACGACCCGCCCGCGGTCCAGGCCCATGCCGTGAACGACCCCGTGGGTGCCCGACGGCACCAGCCGTCCCTTCCGCCAGTGGGCTTCGTGGACCACGTAGGCCTCGGGGAACATGGTGCGGACCGCGCTGGAGTCGATCCCGCCGCCGAACGCCAGCGCGATGTTCGATCCCGAGTACATCTCGACGCCGGGGTCAACGTTGTCGAAGGAGAACTGCCTCTTGAAGTTGGGGTTGCGGAAGGCCTCCTCCAGCCGGGGCGAGACCGGCATGGGGAACACGACCCGCTCGCCCACGAACGGGTAGAAGATGATCAGGCACAGCAGACCCAGCAGATCCGGGTGGATGGCGGTCACGCCGTAGTCGAACTCGATGTCCTCGCCCGAATAGACGATCGTTGTGCCGGTGCCTTCCTGTCTCAATCCCTCGGTCCGGTCGCCCTCTTCCAGAACGGCGCGCAAAACGCTCCTGCTCTCGTCGGACGTGAACTCGAACCTCAAGCCTCAGCCCAGTGCCGCGCCGGCGGCGTTGGGGGCGTCGGCCTCCTGTGGAGTCCGGATGCCGGGTCCGGGGAGCGGGGTCGGCCTCAGGGCCGCGGCCATCAGCAGCACCCAGATGTAGGAGAACCACAGGACGAAGCTCTCAGTGACGTTCTCCACGAGCACGAAGCCTACGACCGCGGCCCACATCCAGGAGTCGGCTCCGGGGCGGCGCCACAGGTGCAGGCCCGCGTTGCGGGCCGCCAGCACCACGATCACCACGAACGGCACCGTGCCTATGAGCCCGAGCCCGAGCGCCACCTCCATCAGGCTGTTGTGAGCGCTGCCCCTGCGCAGCAGGGCATGGTCGAGCAGCTCGATCTCCTCCCAGAACGCGTAGAATCCGTAGCCGCCGAGCGGACGCTCGGCCGCCCGGTCCCAGACCAGGCTCCACATGGTGCGGCGCTGGCTGAATGTCGGCTCACTCCATAAGGCGACCAGCGCCACTGAGGCGCCGCCGATGCCCAGTGCCGTTACCACGGCCAGCGAGGCTCTTGCCGCAGCAGGGCCCCAGCGACTCCGGGTCCAGCGGTAGGCCACGGGGGCGGTCGCGGCAGCGGCTGCGATCACCAGCGCGATCCATGCCGTGCGGCTGCCGGCACCGGCCATGGTTCCCAGACACAGAGCGGCCAGGCCCGCTCCAGCCACGCGGCCCCATCGCCCGCCCGAGGTCAGGTAGCGGACCCCTGCCAGCACGCCGATCGCGGCCAGCGGCGCCAGGGAGTTGCGGTTGGTGTAGAGGCCCTCCCAGTTGTCGTTGGAGTCGAGGCCCAGATCGGGCCGTAGCACCACCAGCACGACGCTGCCCGCGACCGCGACGCCGGCCACGCAGGCCAGCATCGCAGCGAGGTCGTCGGGATCCAGCCGGGACACGACCCAGGCCAGCATCCCCAGGCCCACATAGACGGCGGCGCGCCACGCGGTGGCGGAGGGGTGGACGCTCCAGAGGGCCGAGGCCAATGCCGCTACCGAGTAGCCGGCGATGGCCCAGGCGGCTGTCTTCTGCGACGCGGTCAAGGGTTCGGCGGCAGGGGAGCGACGGGTCGCGAACAGCGCTGCCGAGGCGACCGCCGCGGCCACGAAGAAGGGCCACACCGCCGGATCCTCCCAGTCGCCGGAACGGTCCACGACGCTCTTGGAGAACAGGAAGACAGGCCCGTTGGTCAAGACGATGACAACGGCCGCGACGGGCGCCACCCGAAGCAGGCGGGTCACCGGGGTTGGCACGTCCCGCACTCCCGGCCGGCCGGCCACGACCGCGGTCGAAGGGTCGGCGCCGGCATCGGGGCCGCGATCACACGATGCCGGCAAAGGCGAGGTCCAGTCCCTGGCGCGTGTCGGCGGCGCGACCGGTAAAGTGCGACTCGTCGACATCCCAGGTGTGATCATCGCCATGCCGCACCCGCAGATAACCCCGACCGTGGGTGCGGTAGATCCTTCCGCCGATGCAGGTCACGTCGCGGGCCAGCTCGGTGTCCACATGGCGGGGCACCCGGCGCCAGCCGCCGGCCTGGGCAAGGTCGTGGCGGGAGATGAGCATGGCTCCGCCGCTCACCCCGGGGTACCCGAGGTAGCGCTCGCTGCGACGTCCGAACATCCTAATCGTGCGGTCCTGGCCGGCCACATGGACGTACTCCGCGCCCTTGGCCACCAGCTCCGCTTGGGAGTACTCGTGGGCCAGCACCAGATCCCAGAGATGATGCGGGCTGTAGTGGTCGTCGTCGTCGAACTTGGCGAGCAGGGCACCAGTGGAGGCGGCCACCGCGGCGTTGAGCACCGCCCCCAGCGGTTCGGTGGCGGCCACCGGGGCGACTCGCACCGGCATGCCGGCCGCCTTGACGGCTCTGGAGAGGGCCTCGTCGGTGAAGCCGTCCCCGTGGGGTGCCAGCACAAGTTCGGTAGCGGGATAGGACTGCGCGGCCACGGAGGCCACGGCCGCATCAAGGCGCTCGGGCCGGTTGGTGGCCAGCAGGACCGACACGGGCGGCGGGGATGCTTCCCGCCCGGCCGCGGCGATGACCTGCCGGGCGCGGGCGCGCAACGAGTGGTCGCGCAGCGCGCACCGCCGCATCGCGATGCTGATGGCCTCGCGCTCGTGGGCATCGGCGCCGGCGATGCGCTCGCTATCGGTCATGAGGTCGTGCAATTCTGAGCCCAGCAGGGTGCGCAGCTCCGGATCGTCGTCCGGAATGCGAACCACCGCCCCGGTGGCGGCCCTAGCCGCCAGTGCCCCGGCCCGAAGGGCAGGCTCGGACTCGCCAGTGACATCCGACGCGAGGACCGGCTCGGCGACCTGGGGCTTCCAGTCGATCGGGTTAACCCTCAGCGGATCGAACGCCGGTACGGAGAGCTGCTCGGGAGCCGACGACAGCGCAACCTCCACAGCACCGGGCGGGAGGCTCTCGTTGCTGAGTGGGCTGTCGACGACCACGACGTCGGCGTGTTCGGCCCCGGACGCGGGGACCACCCGTCCCGAGGCCGCGAACACGGCCGCGGCCCGAGGCCCACCGGTGACGATCTGCGCTCCGAGAGGGTATTGGGCTCTGCGGTGGCGGCCCGCTCCCCGGTTGCGGGCGAGAGAGGCCGCTCGCTGGGTTCGCAGCCATAGCGCCCGCGCCAGCCACCGGACCAGGGGCCGGGCCTGGCTCGGGCTCCGCAGCACCCGCAGGACCCCGGTGGGTTCAGAAGCCCGCGAACTCGAAGTCACGGCCCTGTCTCATGTCGTCGGAGCGGCCCAGGAAGAAGTCGTCGTCGATGGTCCAGGTGTGCTCGTCACCGTGCCGCACCCGCAGGTAGCCGGTGCCGTGGGTCCAGTAGATGTCCCCGCCGACCTGCACCACGTCCCGGGCCAGGGAGATGTCGACGCTGCGGGGGACTCGCCGCCAGCCGCCCGCGGCCTCAATGTCCTGGCGGGAGATCATGAGCACCCCGCCGGAGACCACCGGATCGGGGACGAAGCGCTCCCTCATCTTCGAGACCCTCACCGTCTGGTCGAGGCGCGACAGGTAGACGTACTCCGCCGCCTTGGCCACCAGCGTCGCCCCGGAGTACTGGCGGGCCAGCAGGAGATCCCAGATGTGGTCGGCGGCGTAGTAGTCGTCGTCGTCGAACTTCGTCAGCAGGGTCCCCGAGGAGTTGTCCACCGCCGCGTTGAGCACCTCCCCCAGCGTCCTGTCCGCGTCCACCCTCACGATCCGCACCTCGCAGCCCAGCGAAGCGGTGAGTGCGGCGACCTCATCGTCGGGCCCGAACCCGTCGCCGTGGAGAGCCAGAACGAGCTCCAGCCGCGGGTAGTTCTGGACCCGCACCGCCTTGACCGCGGCACCGAGGAGCTCGGGCCGGCGGGTTGGCAGCAGCACCGACACCTGCGGAAGCGGAGCCTCAAGGCCTCGCGCCTCCAGGAGTTGGCGAGCCCGGGCCTGCAGCGAGTGTTCCCGCAGGGCCAGCCTGCGCATGGCGATGCTGAGCTGCTCGCGCCCGTGGTCGCGCACCGTCGTGACGGAGTCGGAGGCCATGAGGGCATGCAGTTCCGCTCCGAGGCACTCTTCGAGGACGGCATCGGAGTTGGTGACGTGCACCAGAACGCCGGCGGCCGCGAGTGCGGCCAGCGTGGCGGCCCGCTGGGTGGGGTCACCGAAGCCGGCACCGGAGTCTTCGAGGTGGTGGAGCCGCCTCAGGTCGCTGATCAGGTCTCGGTCCAGGTGCAGCGACGCGGATCCCGCTGCGGGGGGCTGCCAGCGCGAGGCCAGCGGCGCGGCCGCCTGGTCGTGGTCTGGTGTCCAGTCGGCGGGGTTGACGGTGCCGGCGTCGAAGGCGGGAACCGCCAGCCGGGGGTGCAGCTCGGCGAGCACGGCCACGGCCGGCGGCGACGCGCCCGCGGTGTCCGACTCGAGTGCCTGGCGCGCCGCGGCGGTGTCCACGAGGATCAGGTCGAGATGCCGGTCGCCGGTCGGGGCGCCCACACGGGCCGACGCAGCCAGCACGGCCGCGGCCCGGTCGCCTGCCGCCGCGATCTCGGCTCCCAGCGGATACCGGGCCAGCCGCGAGCGGTCGATGCCGGGGGGAGCCTGCATGGCCCGCCGGGTCGTGGCCCGCCGCCTCACCGCCCCGACGATCCACGACACCAGGCGCCACGCATCCTTCGGGCTGCGGATCCTGACCGCCCGGCCCAGCAGGGCTCGCCCGTAGCGCATCAGCTTGGCTCCGGCAGAGCGAACCGGCGCGGCTCTCGATGTGCGGTCCTGGCGCCAGATGGGTTCGTCGGGCGGTCGTGGGGCGGCTTCGAGGGCCCAGCCGTCGATGTCGATCACCTCGCCCACGTCCTCGACGCGCCCACCGCAGCGCAGGGCGCGTTGCAGCGCCCACGACCGGGTGATCGTCACCCGGTGGCCCGACCCGAGGCGGGCTCTCCCCGCCGCGGCCGGACCGAGGCGGGTGCGCAGGCGTCCGACCATCAACGGCCCTACCGGTGCACCCGCCGGGACGGTGACGTGGAAGCGGGCCGACCGGAATGCGGCTGCTGCGCCGCCTACCGCGCCGAAGCGCACCCTGTGGTCGGGATCGAGGTGGTTGTGGAGCCATTCGAGCCCGCTGCCGGGATGCTCCTCCACCCAAACGACCAGGTCACCGGTCTTGCTGGCCAGGACCTGCTCCACCGTCTTGAGGGTCTCCTGCTGGTCGGCCCCCGATGCGGTGACGCTCACCGCGAACCGGGGCACGGAGAAGGACCGCCCGTCGGTTGCCTCCCGGGGCCGCCCATGGGGTATCAGGTTCATCAGCTTGCCCTGCATGTGGGCCAGGCTGAGCCTCTCGTCGTCGCTGATCCGGGCGCCAGGGCCCTGATGCCAGCACAAGGCGTCCCGGTCGGGTACGAGGACGGCACCCAGCGCGAAGGCGCGGTACCCGAACTCCTGATCCTCGGCTCCCCACTGGTTGAAGGACTCGTCGAATCCGCCGGCTGCCGCGAAGAAGTCGCCCGACACCCCGAGGTTGCCGCTGGTGACGGCCCTGAAGATGTTCTCGTCCCCGCTGGTGAGCAGGTCGGTGCGGGCCATGCGGTCCTCGATCCACTGGGGCTCCTCGGCCGGGCGCCCGGCGAAGAGCTCGGCCAGCGACCCTGCCCGAGCCAGCACCGCCTCGGGGGTGATCCCGTCCACTTCAACGTGCTTGCGGAAGCCCAGCGTCAGCACGTCGCAGGCTGCGTGGTGCCATCGCGCGTGGGCCTCCAGCCAGCCGGCCTCGGGGACCATGTCGCAGTCGAGGAAGAGCAGGATGTCGCCCGAGGCTGCCTTAGCGCCATTGTTGCGGGCCCGGGCCGCGCCGAATCCCCGGTCGGGTTGGTGGATCACCTTGACGCGCAGCGGCGCGGACTCGTCCAGGCGCAGCGGTTCCGACGAGCCGTCGTCCACCACGATCACATCGAAGAGCTCGCGAGGGTAGGTCTGACGCTCGAGGCCGGCCAGTGTCAACGCCAGCGCCTCGGGCGCCTCGAAGTAGGGAATCACGACCGTGACGGGCAGGACCGGCTCGAAGGCGTCGACGGTCGCCACGTCCAGCGAGCGCCAGTCGTTGCCGCGCACAGCGGCGGGCGGCGGCTTGGTGCTCATGGACTTGGATCGTCGGGTTCGGCGTCTAGGGCCGGCCGGCGCAGGTGCAACACAGCGACAATCGTAGGATGAGCTTCGTGGACGACGCGACCAACAGCCTCCCAGGGCCTGAGCGGCCCGTGAGCGCAGCGAACCGGATCGGGGTGTCCGACGCTCGTCGGTTGGTCGATCTGACGGCCGCGCCCTCCGTCGGGGCGTACTTGCGCGATGTCTGGCGGCGGCGCGAGTTCGCGGTGGTCGTGCCGGCCCAGGATCTGCGGGCCCAGAACATGGACACCGCGCTGGGCCAGCTGTGGCACCTGGTCAACCCGGCCCTGCTGGTGGGCGTGTACTTCCTCGTCTTCGGTGTGCTGCTCGACACCCGCCGCGGCGTGGACAACTTCCTGGGCTTCCTGATCGTGGGCGTGGTGCTGTTCCATCTGTTCCAGCGGGTGGTCCAGGACGCGGCGGTGTGCATTACTCGCAATCTGGGCCTGATCCGGTCGATCCAATTCCCCCGCATCCTGCTGCCGCTGGCCACGGTGAACGGGCAGACCCTCGCGTTCCTGCCCGCTCTGGGAGTGGCCCTGCTGACATTGCTGGCCACCGGGGAGCGTCCCACCCTCCGGTGGCTGCTGCTGGCCGGGGTGCTGGTCGCCATGTACTTGTTCAATCTCGGCGCCGCGCTGGTCGTGGCCCGGGCCGGGGCGTCGGTGCGGGACCTGCAGCGGCTGCTGCCCCACCTGCTGCGCCTGCTGTTCTACGCCTCGGGGGTGATCTTCAGCGTCGAGGCCTTCGTGACCAGCGAGGCTTGGCGCCGGGCGTTCGCCATCAACCCGGTGTACGACCTCATCACCTGCGCCCGCTGGTGCCTGCTCGGCACCGGGGTCGAGGCGTCGGTGGTGATCGGGCTGGTCGTCTGGTGCGCGGTGCTTCCCGCCGCCGGCCTGCTCGTATTCCGCCGCGGGGAGAGGAGGTTCGGGTCGTGACCGCGCCGGGCACCGCGGTGACCGTGCGGCTCACCGACGTCCATGTCCACTACCGGGTGTATGAGGATCCCGCCGCCGGCTTCAAGCAGAACTTCTCGCAGGGGCGGGTGCGCCGGCAGTTCAGCATCGTCAAGGCTGTGCGCGGCGTCACGCTCGACCTCCACGAATCCGAGACTCTGGGCCTCATCGGGGCCAATGGATCGGGGAAGACCACCCTGCTGTCGGCCATGACCGGCCTGCTGCCGCTGAAGTCGGGGACCATCCGGGGCCGGTCCCGTCCGGCGCTTCTCGGCGTGTCGCCCGTGCTGCGGGGCGCGCTGTCGGGCCGGCGCAACATCCTTATCGGCGGCCTGGCTCTGGGATTCACCCGGGCCGAGATCGAGAGCCGGATGGACGAGATCATCGATTTCGCCGGTCTGCGAGATGCCATCGACCGACCCATGCGCACCTACTCCTCGGGTATGCGGGCCCGGCTGAACTTTGCCATCGCCACCGCGCGGATCCCCGAGATCCTGTTGATCGACGAGGCATTGGCGGTGGGCGACGAGGGCTTCCGGGCCCGCAGCGCCAAGCGCATCGACGAGGTGCGGGCCGCGGCGGGTTCGGTGGTGCTGGTCTCTCACAGCATGGCGGAGATCGAGCGCTCCTGCAATCGGGCCGCGTGGCTCGACGACGGCGTACTGAGGTTGGTCGGCGATCCCGACGAGGTGGTGTCGGCCTATATGGCCTCCTACTCCTCGAACGGCCAATCCGGATCGGGCTGAGAGGCCGAGCGCAGCAGCCCCTGAGAGCCGCAGGTCCGGCCGGCAAGGAAGCCGGCGCCCCAGCAGATGTGCATCACCACGAAGGCGCCCGCCGCCCGCATGCGGTCGCGCCAGCCGGGCAGGCGGCCGCCCAGACGGGCCGCGGCGACGACGCAGGCGGCCGCGTAGACCGTCGGCAGCGCCGCGCCCCGCAGGCGCCCCCGGGCCAGTTCGACCGCGGAGGCGGCCAGGCCGGCCACCAGCGCGGGGGCGGCCAGCTGGCGGATCTGCAGCGATCGCCGGTGGCGCAGTAGCATCCTGCGCTTCCAGATGCCGTAGGAGAAGTACTGGCCGGCCAGTCCCTCATAGTCGGCGCGGGGCACGTAGTCCACTGCCAGGCTCGAATCGAGCCAGACCGTGTGGCCCTGCCGGCGCAGGCGCCAGTTGAGCTCGTAGTCCTGGTTGCGCTCGAGGGTCTCGTCGAAGCCTCCGACCGAGTCCAGCGCATCACGATCGAACACGCCCAGGTACACGGTGTCGGCCGGCCCGGTCCGGTGGCCCCGGCGGAAGGCGGCCGGCCCGCCCCCGAAGGACGAGGCCATCGCGGCCGCGATCGCACCCTGCAGGCCGCCGGCGCCCACCGGGCGCTGCACCCCGCCCACATTGGCCGCGCCCGTGCCGGCCAGGGTGCGCACGGCCCGCTCGATGTAGTCGGGCGGCACCCGCGACTGCGCGTCCACGCGGGCCACGATCGCGCCCTGCGACGCCGCCACCGCGAGGTTCAGGCCCGCCGGGGTGGTCCCCGAGGGGTTGTCGGCGACCTGCAGCGGCACCTCGATGCAGGTCTCGGCCAGCACCTGGCGGGTGCCGTCGCTGCCCGGCGCCAACGCCACGGTCACGTCCATCGGGCCGCGGTAGGTCTGTGCGCCGATCGCGCTTAGGCAGTCTCCGAGCACGTCCGCGCAATCCCGGGCCGGCACCACGACCGACACGTGGGGCAGGTGGTCGCGGCCTCCGGGCGAACCGTTCATCGACCCGACCGGCGGGCCATCACGAGGACGCTCTTGACCATGATCTCCCAGTCGAGCACCGGCGACCAGTTCACGACGTACTGCAGGTCGTGGCCCAGCTTGTAGGCGGCGTCGGTCTGGTAGTGGCCCTCCGTCTGGGCGAGCCCGGTGATTCCCGGGGGTATGTCGTGGCGCCGGCCGTATCCGGCGATCTTCTCCTCGAGCAGGGCGACCAGCTCGGGCCGCTCCGGGCGGGGGCCGACCAGGGACATCTCGCCGGCGAGGATGTTCCACAGTTGCGGAAGCTCGTCGAGCCGGGTCCGGCGCAGCCAGCCCATGCTGTCGACCACCCTCGGATCCTCGACGGCGGCCAGTTCTGGCCCGGAGCGCTCCGCGCCGGGCTCCATGGTCCGGAACTTGAGCATCGTGAAGGCTCGTCCTCTGCGACCTATGCGCTCCTGGCGGTAGAGCACGCCGCGACCGGCTCGCACCCGCACATACAGCGCGACGGCGGCTGTCAGCGGCACCGCGATCGGGGCCAACACCAGCAGGTAGACCAGATCGAGGAGGCGCTTGAACCGCAGCCTGCAGGTCGGCAGAGCGTGGGCTCGCAGGGCAACGAAGGGCATCCCGCCGATCTGGCGGGTCCGTTGCAGTCCCAGCAGGGTGTCCGAGGGCGTGATGCGCCGGTAGACGCCGACGCGACGGCCCTCCAGCTCGCCGAGAGGCTCCGGATAGATCGTGTCGAGGGGCTGCCCCGAGAGCAGCAGCAGATCGGTCGCCCCGGTGCGGTTGACCTCCTCGACGATGTCGGAGGGGTCCTCGGACACCCCGGCGACCTGTGCCGTGGGTTCCGACTCGCCTAGATGGCGCCGGGCGGCCTGGACATCGTCGAACTCTCCCATGAGAAGGACGCGTGGATTCCCGAATCGGCGCGTCCTCACCCGCCGGGCCAGCCAGCGGTTGAACGACACGACGAGGCTCGCGGCTGCGGCGAGGATCACCAGGTTCCCCCGCGGCATCAGGTAGCGGCCGGTGAGCAGGGTCACGGTGGCATCGGCCCCTACCGCCAGGAGGGTGAGCAGCGTCGCCCTCGGCAGCCATGGGGGTCGGCCGAGCCGCTGCTCGTACTCGTACATCCCTCCGAAGTAGTAGATGCCCATGTGCAGCCCGGTGGCGATGGAGAATCCCACCGCGTAGTGCGACAGGGGATAGGTGGGCCAGTCCAGCCCGAAGCGCACGGTCGTGATCGCAACCATGAGCCCGAGCAGCGTGGCCGCGTCGATCACATGCAGATAACGGAATCCCAGCCGTCGCAGGATCGAGGTTGCAGATCTCGCGTCGCCGGCGGTCCTCACGGGGATCGCATCAAGGGCGGCAGGTCCACATCGGTGTCGAACGCACCCGCCGCCTCCGCGAGCAGCCAGATGAACATCGCGGTCCGGGCCCGGTTCACGGTGTCGTACGGCTTGAAGCTCGCCGGGTGCCGGGGCGGATTGAAGAACTCGTCAACCCAGAGACGGTGTTCCACCATCCAGCGGGTGGCCTCCAGGTAGTAGGCGTTGATCCCGATGTCGGTGAAGGGCACTGGGTAGTTGCTGTAGGTGCGTCCCGCGAATTTCCACAGGAACGTGACCGCCTGCGACGTCTCGAGCGGATTGTTCGGGCAGAACAGCACCACGGGGTCCGTGCTGCATCCCAGGGTGATGTTCTGGTCGACCATCCATCCCACGGCCTCGGAGTAGTAGCTCTCCGGCTCGACGTCAGTGAAGGTCAACGAACCGTCGGCGGCTTCGGGCTCACCGGCGAACCGCCACAGGAACGTGGCGAACTGGGCCCGCGTGAGCGACTGCTGCGGTGAGAACGTGGTGGGTGTCGTGCCCGTCGTCAACTCGTTGGTGAGCATCCACGCCACCGCCTCCGCGTAGGGAGCGTTCGAGGCGACGTCTGTGAAGGGGAGGGTGTGGACGTTGAAGCCGCTTCCGGTGTGGGAGCCCTGGAGCGCGAGCTTGGTGGACAGCGGGGGCCGGCAGCCCGGCTCCGAGCGGCACCCCAGCACCAGCGCGTAGTAGAAGCGGTAGCCGTAGGGCTCGTCGTTGTCGTTGAGCACATCGACCGTGCGATCGGTTCCCACCAGCGTCACCAGGGCATCGTCGATGCGGCCCGACGGTCCGGGTCTCGCGATGTAGATCTCGACGATCTCACCCACGTCGAGATCGGCGAAGGGATAGTCGGCCAGCCACTTGCTGATCTGCTCGGTGGTATAGGTGCGCTCCCAGGAGTGGGTCGGGTTCTGGGGGTGGCCGTCGCCGTCGGGCGCGGCGTCGTAGGGGTCGGGCTTGGCCAGCAGGTATGGCACGGAACCCCGGCGGGGCTCCTCGTTGGCGGCGGTGTGGCCCCCGTTTGAGGAGCTGTAGTAGCCGACGATCACCTCGACCGGGTCCTCGTTAGTGGCCTGATGGGTGAGGACGGTGTCGTCGGTGGCGTCGACCTGGCCCTTCCAGGCGCTGTGGCCGGGTTCCCGCTCGTAGTCCCACGCCTTGTACTCCTGGTCTCGTGTCGAGGCGTACAGATCGAAAGGGGCAGCCCAACCGGCGCGCTCGCGCATTATGGCCGTGGCGTAGCTGCGAGCCGCTACGGCCTGGGCCTTGAGCGCCTCAGCCGGCCAGGAGTGAGGAACCTCGTCGAGGCCGTAGAGGTACTGCTGCATGGTCAGCTCACCGATCACCAGGCAGTAGTGGTTGGAACTCTGGTTGCCGCAGTTGGCCACGCCTCCGGCCGCCGGCGTCAACTGGAACTGACCGTGGGCGTAGCGCTCGGCGCCATTGACGGTGTTGGACACCCTCACCGGCTCGCCGTCGTCGAAGTCCACGGTGAGCACCGTTCCGCTGCAGAAGCCCTGGCACCAGTCGATGTTGCTGGAGTTGATGTGCCAGCCGCCGTTGCCGCGGCGCACGGTCAGGGTGTTGACGGTGGTGTCCAGGAAACGGCCGTCCATGGACACCGTCAGCAGGCCGGTGGGCCTGAACACGGTGGTGCTGTGGACTGCGATGCGCACGTCGACGTCGTCGGGCACCAGGTTGGGATCGGTGGTCAGGGTGGTGCTGTCGTAGTAGAAGGCGAGGATCTCCTCGTAGGTGTGGCCGGCTTCGGCCCGTCCCAGGGCGCCGTACTGGCTCATTCCGGTGCCGTGCCCCCAGCCGCCCCCGACGAAGGTGTATTCGTCGTCGGTCGGTCCGTGCGGGTGGGCTGATGCCGGAACGGCGGCCGCGGCCAGCAGGACAGCGGCAACCGAGATCACGCAGAGCAGCAAACGAATGGGATGGGAAGGCATCAAGGTACCCCGGCTCCTGTTAACCGCCCGCAGGGCCGGAGCCTAGCGCCCCTCAGATGGGTTCTGTTGCATGGCGAGGTAGGCATCGACAACCTCGTCGGGATCTCCAACGGAGCGGAGGTACCCGCCGTCCAGCCAGCCGACGCGATCGCACAACTCCCGCACGAGTGCGGTGTCGTGGGAGACCAGCACGATGGTCGTGCCGCCGGAGCGGAGGCTCTCCATGTGCTGCAGGCACCGCTGCTGGAACTCCTCATCGCCCACCGCGATGACCTCGTCCACCAGCAGGATCTCAGGTTCGACGTTCACAGCCACCGAGAAGCCGAGACGCATGTACATGCCGCTGGAGTAGATCTTCACGGGAGCGTCGATCTGGTCGCCGACCCCGCTGAATTCGATGATGTTGTCCATGGCGGCGGCCATCTGGCGCCGGCCGAGCCCGAGCATGGCTCCGTTGAGGAACACGTTCTCACGTCCGGTCAGCTCGGGATGGAATCCGGATCCGAGCTCGAGCAGGGCCGAGAGCCGACCCTGGGCGGTGATCCGGCCGCTGGTGGGGCGGTGGATTCCGGCCATGAGTCGCAGCAGCGTGGACTTGCCGCTGCCGTTGTGCCCGACCAGGCCGAAGAACGAGCCCTTCTCGATGGCCAGCGACACGTCGCGCAGCGCCCAGATGTGCCGCACGTCGCGGCGGCCGAAGCGCAGCACCGCCTCCTTGACCGAGGTCGGACGGTTGAGCTCCAGGCGGAAGCGCTTCGAGACGTCGGACACCTCGACGGCCTGCACCGGGGCTCGGGCCGGCTCGCTCACGGCTCCTCGCTTATCGCCATCGACCGGCGGCGGAAGAAGGCCAGGCCGGCGACGAACACCCCGATCGCCCAGGCCGTCGCCGTGGCCAGATCAGCGATGTCGGGCGGCTCCAGGAAATAGACCGCGTCGCGTGTCACCGCGATGACCGAGTTGAGGGGGTTCAGCTCGACCAGGCGCGCCACCGGCAGGCCGTATGCCTTGTCGGGCACGATGTCGGGCGTGTAGACGATCGGCACCATGAAGAACCCGACGCTCAAGACGATGGTGGTGAGGTGCTGGATGTCGCGGTAGCGGGCGTTGACGATGGCGGCTGCGAAGCCGAGTCCGAGGGCGAACAGGGCTGCCAGCACCATGGCCACCGGAAGGAAGACCAGTGTCCAGGACACGTTGGCCAGCACGGCCATGATCAACACCAGCACCAGGGCTTCGAGGCTGCTCTGGAGCAGCGTGGCGGCCGCGCCTCCGATCAGGGCCGTCTCGGTGGGGAAGTAGATCTTCTTTCGCAGCTCGCTCACGCCGTCCATCCAGCGCATCGAGCCGTTGACGATGGTGTGGAAGACGTTCCACACCACCAGGCCGGAGAACAGGTAGAGGGCGAACACCTCGGCCTGGCCGTTGGCGGTGGACGGCGCGGTGGCCCGGTAGATCACGCCGAACACGAGGCTGTAGACCGCCACCGTCGTCAACGGCTTGAGGAGTGACCACAGCCAGCCCAGCACGTTGCGCTTGTAGAGCGCCTTGATCTCTCGCTCCGCGAAGCTGCGAACCAGCCTCGCGCCGGTACGGGCCGCGGGTGACAGCAGGAAGGCGGCGCGGAGGCCGGAGTGCTTGACCGCCATAGTCGCCGTGGATCATAGGATGCAGGGAGACCGGCGATGGCTCGCAGCCTCGCGGCTGCGACCCGGCCCAGGTCTTGTCAGGGCGTCTCGCAGCCCTGCCCGGGTCCGGGAACGCTCGTGCCTCCTGGTGGACGGCACTCGTAGACCCTCACGTAGTCCACCACGAACTCCGCCGGGAACACGGTCGTGTCCGGGACCTGGTTGCCCGGCCACGTCTCCAGGGCCCAGTTGCCGACGGTGTTGTTGATGACGATGAAGAACGGCTCATCGAAGGGCGCGTACGGGTTGTCGACCGGCTCGTCGCTGTCCCTGGGATGGGAGAACCAGTCGCTCTGCGGCACGGTCAGGACCCGCTCGTTGTCCACGTAGAACCGGATGGAGGCGGTGTCCCACTCGACCGCGTACAGATGGAACGACTCGGCCGGATTGACCGGCAGGTTCGTGAGCGTGAACGGGTTGTAGAAGGGGTATCCCATGTGGACGACGTGATGGACGCCCCATCCGTCTCCCGGCAGCTGGGCGTCGATCTGGCCCCGGCGGTTCCCGCCCCGGCCGATGTTGGCCCCTTCGGCGATGTCGATCTCTCCTCCGGCCGCGTCGTTGCCGTAGGGCGAGTTGCGCGGCCGCATCCAGTACGCGAAGAACGTCCCGTGCCCCTGCGGCAGCTTGCCGAGCAGCTCGAACCGGCCGTAGGTGAAGTCCATGGTGCTGTCCACCCGTCCGGCGGTGAAGTCCTTCAACTGGAACTCCCCGGAAGTGAAGTCAGTCAGCGGACCGAACTGATTGCCGCTGCCCGCCCACTTGTTGACGCCGGCGTAGGGCTCTCGCAGCGATCGCAGACGCAGCATGCCGTCGGAGACGTAGACGTTCTCGGTGCGGTCGGTGTCGCAGGCCAGGTACACGGGTGCGCAGTTGTTGATCGCCCTCCACTTGGCGGTGTCCAGCGATGTGCCGTCGAACTCGTCGGACCACGCAAGCTGCCAGTCGTTGCTGCTGTGGACGCCCCGGCTGCTCATGGGCCAGCTGATGAGCAATTCGTCGCTGGCGACGCTGCGGTCGCCGGCCAGGACCGCCTTGGCCAGGTCGAACGGCCCGTGGACCTGCCGCCGGTGCGTGAAGGTGGCAATGCCCTCACTGTTGGTTGTGGCTCGACCGGCGACTGTGCCGTCGATGTGGAGCTCCACCGCCCGACCCGCCATGGCGGACGCGCCGTCGGACACTCGCGCCGTGATCGTTCGGGCCGGGCCCGCGTGCGGTCTGTCGGGGCTGACCGAGACGGTGATGCGGCGGGACTCCGCCGGCTGCCAGAACACGCCGGCCGGACGCGACGCGACGTCGGTGGTGGCGACCTGCACCTGGATGGAGTCGTAGCCGCCCTCGTTCGACGGGCCGACCGGCCGGTCGAGAGTGAAGGCCGCCCGCCCGTCGCCGTCCGCGACCGCGATGTCTCGAAGTTCGCCGTCGACGATGAGGTGCAGTCGCGCGCCGAGCAGCGGGGTGCCGTCGATCGCGGTGACCGTGGCGACGATGCCAGTCCTGTCGCCGACCGTGGGGTGCTGACTGTCGACGCTCACAGCGAGAGCCGGCGTGACGCCGGTCAGGTCGATCGTGGGGACGAATGCCCGTGCCAGGAGCGTGGCCATCTCTGCCCGGCTGACCGGTCGCTCGGGGCAGTAGCGCAGCGGGTCGGTCGCGCAGCCGACGGTGATGCCTGCCGCGGCGATGGCGTCGATGCCTGCCGCGTGGACGCCGCCCTCGTCGATGTCGGCGAATCCGGCGGACGGCCCGGGTTCGAGGTTGAAGGCTCGAGTCAGGAACGTGGCCATCTCTGCCCGGCTGACCGGTCGTTCGGGGCAGTAGCGCAGCGGGCCGGTCGCGCAGCCGACGGTGATCCCGAACTGCGCGACGCGCTCGACATGACCTGACCACCACGGGTCGTCCGTGACGTCGGCGAATCTGGAGTCCTGCACCTGGAGCGGGTCTGCGTCCTCCAGGGCGCGAACCAGCCACACCGCCATCGTGGAGCGCTTTATCGGATCGCTGGGGCAGAACCGGCCATCGTCGCAGAGGGTGCCGTCGAAGAGGCCGTGGGCAGCTAGAGCGTCGATGGCCGGCTTGTGCACGCCGCCGGTGACGTCGGGGTAGCGGTCCTGCTGGTCAGGGCCGGGGTCCTGCTGTGCTGCCGCGCCAGGTGCGGCCGCCAGTACGGCTGCAACCAGCGCTGCGACCGCGACGAGCGCCGCGACTCGCGCATGGCCGCCGACCGTCGGCTTGGATGACTTGCCCGATGACTGGAGGCTCCCGTTAGGGGACGGCGACATGCGAGCCTCCAAGCAGGGACGGCTGGCGCGAACCTATTGCGCAGCCTGGCCTGCTTCAAGTGGTTGCACCGTCCGCCTCCGCTGCCAGCGTCGGGCCACCGCGTCTCCCCGGCCGAAAAGGCGGCCTCCGGCAGACTTGGAGCGTGCGCGGGTAGGTGAAGCCGCCTCGCGGTGCAGGGTGGTGTTTCCCGCTCTTGTTCGTTGCGCTCACGGGCCGCTCGGGCCACGGCCGCGCCCGTATGCGCCGGATTCGCTCGCCTACCCGCGCGGCCTCTGGACCGCGGGTCGGCTCGGGCCGCGGTTCGCCCATCGAGCCGACTACGGTTTGAGGTGTGGGTGTAGCGGAGCCGCGGTCCGTTTCGCCGTCGGAGGATCGCGGCTCGCTCAAGGTGGCATCCGCTCTTCGCAGACTGTGCACCCGCTCATTGCGCTGTTGGCGGGCCGCCGCGGGCGCGGCGCTGCTGCTGGTCTTCAGCAACGGACCGGTCTTGCGGCTAGCGGGATGGCTGGACCGGCCGGGGCTCTGGAACGACCCGGCGGTGTGGCCGTTCTTCGCGGGCGCGGCGGCGGCTTCGGTCGTTCTTGCATGGGCGGTGTGGCGTCACGTCGGCAATGCCGGGGGCACCGCCGGCCGCGAGGTCCCGGCTGGCCGGGCGCTGTCACGTCTCGCGCTGGCCGTGATCGTGTGGTATTCCGCGGCTGCTGTCGTGTCGAGCCTCTGGAGCGTCTACCCGAGCGCGACGTTGTGGCGGTCGGCCGTCTATCTGGGCCTGGTCCTGCTGGCGGTCGCGTTGGCCGGCCTCACCGACGACGAGCTGCCGACGACCGTCGTCCTGCTGGCGAGCGTCGCGGTGGTGGGCAGCCTGGCCGTGCTTGTGCTGAACCACGATGTCGGCACCGACCGCGACGGCAACTGGATCGGCATGTACACGAATCGCAACTCGTTGGCGCCGCTGGCCGCCCTCGGGGTGATCGCCGGGCTGCGCTGGCTACTGCCGGAGGTGATGCCCCGGTCCCGGTACCGGCGGGCCTGGGCCGCAGCGCTGGTGGTGGCATCGCTGGTGACCATGATCGGCGCGGGCAGCCGCACCGCCTGGCTGGCGCTGGTAGCCGCGCTTGCTCTGGTCTTGGTGTTCGGCACGGCCGCGGCGTCCCGCGCACGCGGCTGGGCGCCGCAGTGGACCTGGACCATTCTGGCCGGCGGGGGGCTGGTGGTCGTGGGAGCAGGTGTGGCCGTGGCGGCAGCATCCTGGAGTGTCTCGACGCTGTCGCAGCGGCGGGAGATCTGGAGTCTCGTCTGGGACCGCGTGCTGGAGCGGCCCTGGGGCGGTTACGGGTTCTTCGCCTTCTGGGAGGTGCCCGAGTTGGTTCAGGACCATGTGCTGCTGCAGCGGGGCAGCGCCCACAACAGCCTGGTCGAGACTGCGCTCGGCTTGGGTGTCGTCGGCACCGTGCCGTTCGTGGTGCTCGTCGTGCTGGCCGCCGTGAACGCGGGCCGCGGCCTCTGGCTTCGTCCGTCGGCCGATACCGGGATGTGGGCCGCGGTGACGGTGTTCGTCCTGTTCGAGAACATGACCGAGAGCTTCGTGCTGTGGTTCTCCCACATCTGGGTGCTGATGCTGGTCGCGGCGCTGCGCCGGAGCGCTCCTGGGACTGGAGCGGGCGGCCGGTGCCCGCTCAGCGCAGGCGCAGGGACCTGATCAGCCGGGCCCGCAGGCGTCCTGGCAGGGCGACCAGCAGGTCGCGTGTGCGGATGTTCTCGAGGCGCTTGCTGGGCGCCCCGCCGTACTCGAAGCGCGCCTCGGCCAGCCGGCGGGCCTCCGAACCGTCGAGCACGAACGGCTGGCTCGTCAGCTTGTCGATCACCTTGGCCCGGTTGCGGAACCAGTCCTGACGGTTGGCCTCGGTCTCGGAGTTGGCGGTGTCGCTGCGGCGGTACAGCGACGTGACCTCTTCCACGCAGTGGACACCGAGCAGCAGGGAGGCCCGGACCAGCAGATCCCAGTCCTCGCAGACCGTCAGCTCCTCGTCGAAACGAAGGCCGAGGCTGTTGAGCGCCGCTCTGGGCAGCGCCAGCGAGCAGATCGGCGTCTCGCTGTACGCGAAGTGCGCCAGCTGGTCGAACGCCGCCGGGTACACGTACTCCACCGGCCCGGCCGGGGTCTGCGGCTCTGCCGTGCCCTCGGTCAGCCAGCTCTGGCGGGCCGTGCGAGCCCGGATGATCTGCCCGGGAGCGGCGGCCGCACCGCCGGCGAACACGGCGAGCCAGTTCGGCTCGGCCAGGTCGTCGTCGTCGAGGAAGCAGATGTAGTCGCCGTCGGCGGCATCGAGGCCGGCGTTCAGCGGTCTGGCGCGGGAGCCGCTCTCGTCGACGTGCAGAACCCTGCAGTCCGCCGGTGTGCCCCCGGCTGCCGCGGCTGCGTCCAATTCGGTCTGTGTCGCGGTTGCAGTCTCCGAGCCGGCGTGGACGGTCACGATCGTGTCGAAGCTGGTCCATGTCTGGTTGGTCAGCGATTCAAGGGCTTCGAGCAGAGAGCGCCGCCGGCGGCCCTGGGTGCGCACGATCACGGTGAACGTCGGCACGTCGGGTGCCGGTTGCTCCAGGGGCGCCAAATGCTCCGAATCCCGCAGATCCACCCCCAACGTGCGCAGCAGGCTGGCCAGGGGCGCCGGCGCCGCGCCGTCGGCGGGTTGACTCATCGCAGTCGAGGCTACTCAGGCCTCGCCGGCCGCCCTGCGGTACAGGTCGATCAGGCCGTCGGCGGTCCGTTCCCAGGTGTAGCCGGCGGCCCGGGCCCGGCCGCGGGCTCCCATCTCGGCCGCCAACTCTTGGTCGGTCAGCATCCGTTCGAGCGAGCCGGCCAGTGCGTCGGCGTCTCCCGCGTCGACGTACAGGGCAGCGTCGCCGGCCGCCTCCAGGATGGCCGGGGCCCGGGTCGTGACGACCGGCCGACCGGCCGACATGGCCTCCAGAGGAACCAGACCGAAGCCCTCGTAGAGCGACGGGTAGGCGACCGCCGCGGCCTGCTCGATGAGCGCAGCCCGGGCGCCGTCGTCGACCCAGCCGAGACGCTCGATGCGGTCGCGGTTAGGGCTGCGGCGGATGGCGCTGGTGAGGTCGCCGGAAGCGTCCCCGTCGGGGCCGGCGTGGACGAGGCGCAGATCGCGGTGCTCGGAGGCCAGCCCGTCGAAGGCGGCGACCAGCGTGGTCAGGTCCTTGCGGCGGTCGGCTGAGCCCAGCGCGAGCACGTATGGGGAGCCGGGTGCCGGGTGGGGTCCTGCCGGCGGGAGGCGCACCCCCAGGGGCACCGCCACCACCCGGTGGGGCTCGATCCCGTAGATGTCCCGGACCTCTGCGGCCACATGCTCGGAGTCGGTGTGGACCCAGGCGCCCGCCCGGATCGCGGCCCGCACCGACCGCCGGTGGGCTGGCGCGCCGGGGCCGCCGATCGGCGGGCCGTGCTCGAAGCTCACGTCATGCACCGAAACCACCGCCGCGGCCCGCAAGGTCGGCGGCACGCGGTAGTTCGGCCCGTGCACCACGTCGGCTCTTCCGGCGAACCACTCCAGCCGGGGAACCGACAGGCCGTCCCAGAGCCACCTGACCGCACCGGTGGGTATCCGTCCCGGTACTTCCTGTATCCCCTCAGCGGCGTCGGCGGGCAGCCAGCCCCGTCCCCGTCCCCGCCAGATCGTGTTGAACGCTGACACCTGGATGCCGGACCGAGCGGCCAGGACCCGCAGGACCTCGGCAGTGAACACACCGATCCCCGTGCGCGGCAGCAGCAGCGCGGTGACGTCGACGGCCAGCTTCACGGGCCTGCGTCGATCCTGAGCCGCACGCCGACAGTATTCCCTCACTCACCCAGCGTCCGGTTTGATGGTGATCCGACCGGGCTGCGAGGGCGCGAGTGGGCCGCCCGATGGATGGGGCGTCATTGCGGTAGCAGCTTGGATGCGGAGATGACCAGGTAATCGTTGTGAGCGGCAAGCGGGTCGCTCAGCGCTCCCTCCGGGAAGAAGTCGGGCACCCGATCCGCTCTGAGAACCACCACATCGGATTCGTCCAAGTCATCGAGATTGTCCTCGCTGAAGCGCATCACCGGCATGCGCATCACCGGCAGGCGCAGGTAGTAGGAGACCCATGTGGGGCTAGACACCCCGGATACAGCCCATGCCAGCTCCGAGCCCGGCAGACTCCCCACCTGCTCCAGCACGGCTCCCGCGTCGGCGGGATCGCTGATGTAACGCTGCCGTGTCGAGCCGCCGACCACAGCGACCAGAGTGCCCGCGATCACCACGGCCGCGAGCGCAGCCGGCAGCGGGCGCCAACGGCGGGGAGTGAGCCGGCGGACCCAGTCGGCGAGAGCCGCGAAGCCGATAGTCACCGGGACCAGCCACGGGAAGTTCCACAGCCTGTGAACCCAAGCGCCCTGCTGAACCCCGAACGTGAGCGCAGCCGCGACCGCGAGCGTTATGGCGGCGGGCGCCCGCGTGCGCCGGTCGATCAGCCCGGCCAGCAGGCAGGGCGCCAGAAGAACGCGCAGCCACACAGGCACGAGCATCTCCTCGGTGGCGAAACGCCATTGCCGGGCCAGGAACTCGCCGAAGGTGAAAGTCTGCCCCCCGCTGGCGCCTCCCACGTCGTTGCCGGTGCGTATGGCCACCCGGTTCGCGAGTTCCCCGACTTCGGTGGCGTTCAGCATCCACAGCGCAGTGACGCCGGCGCCGAGCGCCGTACCCGCGACGACCGCAGCGAGCAGCGGCTGCCGGCCGCCTGACAGCCACGACACCCATAGCCTCCGCTGCCGTGCGGCGACGCCCGCGTCGATGCTTGGCCCCGTGCTGACGCTTAGTTCCGTGTCGACGCTTGGCTCCGTGCTGGCGCTTGGCTCCGTGCTGACTGAGGGCGGCTCGCGACCGTCGCCCCGCCGGGCGGCAAGGAGCCACAGCATCACGAGCACCATCGCCGCTATCCCGATCCAGGATTGCATCGCGGCCAGCGCGGCGAGTCCGGCCACGACGAGCGCGTCCCGACCGCGCCGGTTGTCGCTGCGCAGCGCCCACGACACCGCCGCGATGGCGGCCAGCAGCAGCGAGAAGCTGACGCTGATCCGGGCGTACACGTAGTAGAACCCAGTGCTGGCCATCGCTGCCACAGCCAGCAGGGTCGGCCCCCAGGCCAGGCCTCGGCTGCGGAGCAGCGACGCCATGAACACCACCGTCGCCGCGCCCACCAGCAAGCCGGGCACCCGCAGTGCCGCGACGCTGTCTCCGAGGACGCCCGTCGACACCACCGACATGAACACGTTGAGAGGCGGATGGTGGGCGTAGACGAAGGCGTACGGCTCGATCACCGCGCCAAAGCGCGAGTCCACGGCGCCCAACTCCCAGAAGTTGCGTGCCTGAAGGCCGAACAGGCCCAAGATGCGGCCGTCGTCACTGTTGCCGAGAGGCAGGCCGAGATCGGGCAGCCAGACAGCCACGAGGGCAGCCGCAATCAGGGCCACAACGGTCCATCCCGACGAGAGGCGTGCTGCCAGTAAGCCGAGGGCCACTCTCAATGCGGGCACTCTCCGGCGTTCATCGGGTCACCCTAGCCGGGGCGTTTCACCGGGCAACTCTAGACTGTGGTCCGTGAGCGCCTCCGACGGCTGCCTATCGGTGGTCATGCCCTGCTACAACGAGATCGCTACCGTCGACGAGATGGTCTCCAGGGTGCTTGCCAGTCGCTTCACCGGTGAGCTGATCGCGGTGGACGACGGTTCAACCGACGGGACGCGCCGCCGGCTGTCCCAGTACGACGATCCGCGTGTGAGGGTCCTGCTACAGCCCGAGAACCGCGGAAAGGGTGCCGCGGTGAGGCGGGGCTTCGCCGAGGCGAGCCGCGAATTCGTCGTGATCCAGGACGCCGACCTCGAGTACGACCCCGGCGACTGGGACGCGCTGCTGGCGCCTCTGGCGAGCGGGGACGCCGACGCGGTGTACGGAACCCGCATGCAGGAAGGCCCGTCGCATCGGGCGCCGTACTTCTGGCACATGATCTGCAACCGGATGCTGACACTGCTGTCGAACATGCTCACCGGCGTGCGCCTGTCCGATGTGGCGACCTGCTACAAGGCGTTCCGCCTCGAGGTCGTGCGATCCCTCGACCTGCGCGAGAACCGCTTCGGAATCGACACGGAGATCACCGCGAAGGTGGCCGCCGGAGGTTGGCGCATCTGGGAGACCGGCATCTCCTACACGAGCAGAAACTATGCTGAAGGCAAGAAGATCACATGGAAAGATGGCATCGCCGTCTTCGTGTGCATCTTCCGCTACGGGATCTCCGTACGCGTACGCAAACTCACCGGGCACGCCTGACCTTCCCACGCTTCAGCCGCCGACCCAGTCGGCGAGGACTTCGAGAATCTCCTGAGACGGGCTTGACTGCGGCAGCCTCCGAGCGCGTCGAAAGCGTTGGGGGTCTGCCAGGAACGCTTCCACCACTGCAGGGTCATAGCGGCTCAGCACGACATTGGAACCGAGGCCGTCAGTCCGGTCGGTCCGGTCCCGCCACAGCAGCACGGGCACCCCCAGGAGCGCGCACTCCTCCTGGATGGAGCCTCCGTCGGTGATCGCGAACGGAGCCCGTGCGAGCGTCCTCACGAACTCGGCGTAAGGGACCATCGGAACAAGCTCCACGCCGGAGGCTTCAAGCCCGGCTTGACCTGCGGACCCGAGCGCCCGCCGTGTGGGCTCGTGCACATACCAGCGCACCGGGGTCGTCTGCGCCAGCCGCGTGATCGTATGCACCAGCGCCTGCATCCGCCGTCGCCGGTGCAGGTTCTCCACCCGATGTATGGACGCCACCACGGGGGGTGGCTGGCGCGGCGAGCTGTGCGAGCGAGCGCCTCCCGACATGTCGAGCGTGGTCGGCGTACCTGCAGAGCGCGGCTCCAGGGCAGCGCGGAGCGCATCGCTGACCGTGTTGGACGATCCGGTGATGATCCGCCCTCTCACGCGGCGCTTGCGCAGCTCCTCGGCTGCTTCGTCGTTAGGAGCGAAGAGCAGGTCGGCGAGCCGGTCGACGGCAACCCGGATGATCTCCTCCGGGAAGGGATGCAGCCATCGGTGGGAGCGAAGGCCCGCCTCGACATGCGCCAGTGCCAGCCCGGCGCGTTTCGCCATGAGCGCGCCGATCAGCGTCGTCGGCGTGTCGCCGTGAACCACGCAGATCCCCGGGCACCCGCCGAAGACGGTTCGATCGAGCCGCCGGGGCAGCGCCAGCTTGCGGCCGAGTCTCGCCGTCCACCACAAGGCCGCAGGCACCGAGTCGACGCTGCGCGTGCCTCCCATCGCGTGATCGGGCGCCCGCAAGCCCAGCTCATCGCGGAACGACTTCGACCGGTCAGCGTGCTGTCCGGAGTCGATCAGACGGTAGGGGAGGCCGGTCGACTCCATACGCCACAGCAGCGGCGACATCTTGATGTACTCGGCTTGGGTGCCGACGAAGACGTGGATCAAGGCTCCGTGCCATCCGAACGCTGCACCGGAGGTGCTTCGACCGTCGTGCGCCTCGACGCGAGGAGTTCCGAGACGGCCGCGGCCAGCAGGTCGCGCAGCAGCAACACCAGCCTGAAGCCGAAGATCAATATGCCGAGAGCCAGGGGATCGGCTGAGCCGAGCAGTGACGGAACGGTCACCTCCACCACGCCGATTCCCTGTGGCGCGATCACAGAAAGGAATCGCAGGCCTCCCCAAGTGAGCACGAAGGCACCGGCGAGACGCGCCGTCCCGAAGCCGTCGGCGGCCTCGAATGCACGCATGTACAGGCAGAACACGGCGGCTGCCAGAGTCCAGTAGCAGCCTGACGCCGCGATCATGTGCAGATAGCCCCGCCACGTGAATCCGCTGACCGGGGCCAGGCTGTCCAGGCCGCGTCGCCGCGCCACCGCTGCGACGGCACGTCCCGCCACCGACGGCGAAGCGGCGACGATCACCCCGACCGCGGCGACGACCGGGACTGCGAGGCCTCCGGGCAGGCCGCCACCCCAGCCGAGCAGCACCAGGCCATACGCCAACGAGACGGCGAGGCTCACCGCCATCTCGAGCGAAGCGGTGAGAGCGAGAGGCCCCCCCGGCACGCCGCGGCGCTGCATCAGGACCACGCGGCTGATCGCGAACGTGACCATCAGCGGCACGTACCTGGCCGGCAGGGAACGAGCCGCGGTGGCGGTCAGATCGCTGAAGCTCGGGTGCTGGCCGAGTATGCGCAGGCTCACGAGCCAGAAGTACGCACTCAGCGCTATCAGCACGAACCCCGTTGCGAACGATGCCGCCACGAGCACATGCCGTGCGCCCGCGAGGTCTCCGAGAAGGTCGGCCATCTCGTCCCGGCGCGCCACCACGAGCACGGGCACGGCGGCGGCGAGCAGGGCTAGGTACGCGATTCTCAGCCATTTCAGAAGGCGTCGCTGCCACGGGCGGCCGCGACTGGCTCGAGGTGGTTCCACGCTCCGTCAGCAGGTCACTGGATCAGCTCGAGCACATCGTCGAGCGCGGCGTCATTGATCTTCAGACGCGCCCGCAGCAAGCCACGTGCCTCGGCTGTCCGGTGCGACTTGTCCTGGGCTTCGTTCGCCGCGTCGATCAGCGTGCGGGGCTCGAGGTGCTGAGCGTCGAGCGGAGCCAGATCGACGAGTGAGGCCCAGCCTCCGCCTTCGGCGGCGAGCGATCTCATCTTCGGAGAGTAGTCCAGCACTACCGTCGCCTGATCGTTGAGCAGGGCTGCGATGGCGCCGTGATAGCGCATGGTGACCACGAAGCGACTCCGGGCGATCTCGGCGAGCACATTGTCGATGTTGACGGTGACCAGCTCTGCGTCCGTTCTCATCCTCTGTTGCAGCGCCACGAGCATGGGGGTGTCCTGGCTTGGCTGGAAGGGCAACAGGCGCAACGTCATGCCGCTGTGCTCGGCCAGTGCGTCCAGAGATCGCGCCAGTTGACCCGTCCATGGCTGCCAGGACGTGCGGGTCTTCGCCGCAGCCGTGCGGATGCCTCGGCGGTTTGGGGGGCGCAGGATCACGCAGATCGTGTCCCCGGAGTCGCTGGGAGAGCGCGTCGAGCCCACCAGCGTCGGGGGGTGCGAGCTCGGCGGTCGGGTCGCAGCCTCCCGGCTCGAGACGAACGCGGCGTTTCCGGCGAGCACCGGGTCGGCGCCGATCGCCACGTCGGGCACGCCCCAGGCGCGCAGGCGCCGCGCCGAGTCGGCGTCTCTCGTCACGACGTGACAGGCCCGGCGTAACTCCGAGACCGCCATGCGCCGGCCGCCGACGCCCCGGACATGTCCCGCTCCCAAGCCGATGGCCGCGACCACGGCCCGCTCTCGCCTGCGAGTAGACGGCGCCGACACCGACCGCCTGAAGGCGCGAAGGCGTGACATGTGGAACCAGATGTTCCACGGCGATGTCTCCGACTGCACCACGCCACCGGAGATGACCATGGCGTCAGCACGGTCCAGCGACCGGCGCAGCGCCGCGCTGGGAAGGGGCGAGCGATGAGCCACCGCCTCAACGCCATGGTCGGCGGCAGTCCGCTCGGGATCGATCGACACCGCCATCGGCTCCACCCCCCGGGCCCGCAGGGCCGCGGCCATGCAGCTCAGGATCATCTCATCGCCCAGGTTGTCCGACCCGTACCAACCGGCAAGGGCGATCCTCAGGGCCATGGCAGGTGTGGCGCTGTGATCGGTGCCGGCGCGGTCAGTCGATGACGGCGACCACGTCACCGCGGCCGACCTTGTCACCCACCGGGCCGCGGACTTCCCGAGACGGCGCTGGCATGGTCCGCGGATGGGCCGGGTCGGATCACCATCAGGACCGATTGTGGGATTTCATGTGAGTACAGTCCACGGCCGGCCAGTCTACAAGCACTGGGCACTGCCTCTTGGATCACCGGCCGCCTTGCTGCGAGGCGCCTGAAGGCCCGCAGCAGGCGCCTTGATCTCACGGCACGTACACGCCGTGGAAGGCGAGGGTTGTCAGGCACACCATGCCCGCGCCCGCGGCTCCGACGACCCACCGGTCCAGCCGGCGGTGGCGGCTCACCACCGCCGCCGCGATCACCAGCGGGAAGGCGCTCAGCGCGTACCGCTCGAGGCTGTTGAGGTTCTCCGCGGCCAGCAGCAGCGCAAGGCTGATCACCGCGTAGAGGGCCATGGCACGGCTCAGCCTCCGGGCGGCCACAACGGCCAGGGCGATCAGCACGACCGCGGCAAGGAAGTGCAGCAGCTCGCCGGTGTCGCCGTGTGCTCCCCGCCAGGCGCCGCGAACGAGCCGGCTGACGGGCTCGACGAGATCGCCCCGCAACTCCCGCTGCCGGTCGAACGGGGCGAAGGCGTCGCCGAGCGCGCCCTGGGCCCAGAGGCAGAAGGTGGCCGCTCCGGCCAGCGGCGCGACCACGGCCGCGAGGGCCCCCACGCGTCGCTGGGACCGCTGCGGCCAGGCCATGACGGCGGCCGGCACGGCCAGCAGCGCCCCTACGGGTCGGGTGAGCCCGGCCAGGTACCCGACGGCTGCGGCGACCCACCAGCGATGGCGGCGGGCCAGCAAGAACATCGAGAGGGCCAGCGTCAGGTACAGGGCCTCGGAGTAGGCGAGCACCAGAACGAACGATGGGGGAGCGAGCGCCAGCAGCCTCACCGCTCGCCGCGCCAGGCGCGGGTCGCCGGTCTCGGAGACCACGAGCCGGTGCATCAGTACGCCGGCCGCCAGCGCGGCCGCGTTGGCCATGATCACCAGAGCGACGCCGGCACCGATGCCCGGAATCCAGGAGGCAGCCCGCCCGAGCACGGGCCACAGCGGGAAGAAGCGCAGAGCCGGATCGGCGGCGTCGGCGTAGCCGCTGGTCGCGATCGCCTCGTACCAGCGCCCGTCCCACGCGAGCAGGCCGTCGGAGACCGGCGTGAAGTCGGGCGGCGGCTCGAGGCGGTTCACGACCGCGGTGGTGATGATGTAGGCCGCGGCGACGTAGAGGCGGGCCTCGGCCCAGGCGGCCAACGCCACCCGCATCGAGGGACTCCATACCCTCACGGCCCGGTCGCCCGGTGGCGGGTGAGCGCCATGTGCTCGTAGGCGATTCGAGCGGCCACTACCTGCTCGGTCTGGCGGTCCTGGCGAAGCTTGGCCGCGAGGCTGCCGCATGCCGTCTCGAATCCTCGGTAGCCGGGCGCGGTGACGAACCAGATCGTTCCGGAGGGCCCGGCGCGATCGGCGGCCGCGGCGGCGGTGTCGCCGGGCGAGGCCGCCGCGATCCGCTCCGGGTAGTCGTACCAGTCGACGAAGCGCGAATCGGATGTGGGCGGGTGGGTCAGCGCCGTCAACGGGGCGTCCAGGTACCGCAGCACCGCCGGTGCGAGCTGGTCGGGGCAGAACACGACGACGTCTCTGTCGTGGGCGTGAGTGTCCAGAGCGTCAGCGACCTGCTCTCCCTGGGACCGGTCACGCCGAGCCTCGTCGACGTTGACAGCCACCCCGAACACCGCCAGCGCGGCCAGTGCCGCCGGGGCGAGCCAGCGGGGCAGACCGGCCAGCCCCCGCGCGGCCAGGGCCAGCACCAGCGGGACGACCACCGCGGTGTAGCGGGCCTCGAACGCGCTGCCAAGCGCCATCGCCGCCAGCCCGCCGCCCGCCAGCGTCAGCGCGGCCACCGCGGCCAGCGGAGCACCCGGGTGCCGGCCCGGCCACCCCAACTCCACCCCGCTGGCGCCGGTGCGAACCAGGGTGGCGCCCAGCACTGCGGCCCCGGCCAGCGCCACCCCCAGCAGCACCGGCTCGAAGCGGGTGCCGCCGCCCAGCGCCTCGATCGTCTCCACCGCCACCTCGGCAGGTCGAGCCCACTTCGCCCACGGAGTTCCGGTGTGGAACGCCTGCTCGACCAGCACCGGCAGCCATGCCGCGAACCCGATCCAGCCGCATGCGTAGGCCGCCAGTAGGGGGGTCAGCACCTCGCGGGAGCCAGGCGCCCGAAGCCACCGGACAGCCAGCACCGCTGAGGCGGCCAGAGTCAGCCAGATCATCCAGTAGTGGGTGTGGAGCCCGGCCGCCACCACCAGCGCCACCGCGGCCAGGCGCGCCAGGCTGCGCCGCTCGACGGCTCGCTCAGTGACCAGCCAGCCCGCTGCGGCCAGTAAGACCGCCAGCGCGTACATGCGGGCCTCGCTGCCGTAACGGACCAGGAAGGGCGACGTGAGCGCGAGCACGGCCGCGTAGCGGGCTGCCTCGGCCCCCAGCCTTCGCCGGGCCGCGGCCCAGATCACCGCCGCTGCGGCCAGCGAGAAGAGCCCCGACAGCGAGCGGGCCGCAAAGTCGGAGTCGCCGAAGGTGTCGAGCCACACGCCGAGCAACGCGTAGTACAGCAGGGGGTGGCCGTCGTGCCGGAGAGCCTCCACCGCGTCGCCGATCGACAGCGAGGCGATGTTCACCGACAGCGCCTCGTCCAGCCACATCGGTGACGGCGCTATGAACCGCAGTGCCGCTCCGGCCGCGGCCGCCGCGAAGGCGACCGCCCACAGCGCTCTGTGCCGACTCGGTGGGTGAGGGCCGGCGGCGTCCATTCAGCCGTCCATTTAGCTGATTACGGCGATGGTGTCTCCGCTTCCCACCGAGTCCCCCACCTCCACCCGGATCTCGGCGACGGTTCCGGAGCGGCCGGCCGCGATGTTGTTCTCCATCTTCATCGCCTCGAGCACGGCCACCGGCTCGCCCGCCTCCACCTCATCGCCCACTTGCACCAGGAGTTTCACGATCGTGCCCTGCATGCCGACGGTGACCTCGGCCGCGCCCGTGCCCACTCCCGACGGGCCCCGAGAGCGCCGCCGCGCCGCGGCCGGCTGCGTGCTGTCGCCGTTGGCGGTGTCCGGGGCCCACAGGCCCACCGTGAAACGCTTGCCCTCGACCTCCACGTCGACGGTGTGGCGCACGCCGCCCCCGCCGGCATCGGCGGGAGCGTCGGCGGGCGAGCGAGCGCCGATGTCCGTCAGGTCGAGCTGTTCCTCGACCCACCGCGTCGAGTGGGTCACGGCCGCGAAGTCCGGATGGGCGAGGATGGCCTGAGCGGCGCCGATGGTCGTGGCCACCCCGTCGACCTGCATCTCGGACAGGGCTCGCAGGCCTCGGGCAATGGCGGATTCACGGTCGCGGCCCCAGACGACGAGCTTGCCGATGAGGTTGTCGTAGTACGGGCTGACGGTGTCACCGGCCTCGTAGCCGCCGTCCCACCGGATGCCGGGACCCTGGGCGGGGCGCAGGCTCGTTATGGGACCGGGGCAGGGGAGGAACGCGCCTCCGGCGGGATCCTCGGCGTTGACCCGCACCTCGATCGAGCAGCCCGAGGTGGTCATGTCCTCCTGCGAGAAGCCCATCCGCTCGCCGGCCGCGATCCGGAGCTGCTGCTCCACAAGGTCGATCCCGGTGACCAACTCGGTGACGGGATGCTCGACCTGCAGCCTCGTGTTCATCTCCAGGTAGTAGAACTCGCCGTCGGAGTAGAGGAACTCGACGGTGCCTGCGTTGATGTACCCGCAGCCGCGGGCCACCGCCACCGCGGCGTCGCCCATGGCCGACAGCACCGCACGATCGATGCTCGGCGCGGGAGCCTCCTCCACGAGCTTTTGGTGTCTGCGCTGGGCGGAGCAGTCCCGGGTTCCGAGATGGACGCAGTTTCCGTGGGCGTCGGCGAGGACCTGCACCTCGACATGGCGAGCCCGGTCGAAGTAGCGCTCCATGTACAGCTCGTCGCGCCCGAAGTAGGCGAGAGCCTCGCGCTGGGCCGATTCGACCGCGGCGGCTGCGTCTGCGGCCGTCGCCACGACCTTCATGCCGCGGCCGCCCCCGCCGTAGGCGGCCTTGACGGCCACCGGCCAGCCGTGGGCCGAGCCGAAGGCCTCGACCTGGGCCGGATCGACGACGGGCTCGGTCGTGCCCGGGACAGGATCCACCCCTGCCCGGACGGCCGCGCCCCGAGCCGAGATCTTGTCCCCCATGACTTCTATGGCCGCGGGAGGCGGACCTATGAAGGCAACCCCGCGGGCGGTCACGGCCCGTGCGAAGTCGGCGTTCTCGCTGAAGAACCCGTAGCCGGGGTGCACGGCGTCGGCGCCGCTGCGCTCCACCGCGGCCATGATGGCGTCGGTCCGCAGGTAGCTGTCCGCCGCGGACGAACCGCCCAGCGCGAAGGCCTCGTCCGCGAGTCGCACGTGCATCGCGTCGCGGTCCTCGTCGGAGTAGACGGCCGCCACGGCGACGCCCATTTCCCGGCAGGCTCGGATCACCCGGACCGCTATCTCACCCCGGTTGGCCACCAGCACTTTCGAGAACACGAGGTCATTGGATAGCCGATCGCGGCCCGGATCGCACAGAATGCTCTCCGTGACGTCCCGGACACCGCCCGCTGCGCCGCCGCCGGAGCGGCTGCCGCTCAGCGCCGCGGCGGCCCTGCGAGCAGGCTTCGGACCGCTGCTGCACACGGCCTCGACCGGCTCCACCAACGACGATCTGGCGGTCGCGGCCCGTCGAGGGGACAGGACGCCGGCCGTCCTCGTGGCCGATCACCAGACCGCGGGAAGGGGACGTCTGGGCCGGCGCTGGGTCGACGCCGCCGCTGGGGTGGGTTCCTCGGAGGCATCGCTGCTGGTTAGCTTCCGGCTGCGGACCGCGATCGCCGAGGCCTTCGACTGCGCCGTGGCGGTGTCCGCCGCCGCGCTGGCTGCCGCAGCCCGCGCCCTCGACGGCTCCGCTGCCGAGGTCCGGGCGAAGTGGCCCAACGATCTGCTCATCGAGGCACCGGGCATCTCCGGAAAGCTGGCCGGCGTCCTGTCGGAGATCGTCGACGGCGAGCCGCCGGTGGCGGTGGTGGGCCTAGGCCTGAACGTGGCGGCCGCGCCGGCGGAGCCGGGCGCGGTCTCGCTTGCTCAGGCGGGGTCCGGAGCCTCCCGCGACGAGGTGCTGGCATCGCTGCTCGATGGGCTCGACGGCTTCCTCGCCGATCCCGCCCTAGCCCGACGAGAGCTCAAGGCGGCGTCGGCGACCATCGGGCGACGGGTAAGGGTCGAGCTGGCAGACGGCCGCGCCGTGGAGGGGATTGCCCGGGACATCGACGCCGCAGGGCGACTGGTGGTGGCCTCCGGGGACCGGGACCTGCGGATCGACGCCGGGGACGTCTTCCACCTGCGCTGAGACGCCCCGTCGGCACGGTCTCCGGCCCGAAACCCGGCCGGTACGCTGGCGCGCCGTGACCGACGGACGAGAGGTGGTGCTGCGGCGCACCTGGCCGCAGCGCCTCATCGCGGTCGGATGCCTGGCTGTGATCGTCGGGGCTGTGCTGGTGGCCGACCTGGCCGAACACGTCGAGGAGGTCTGGAGAGAGGTCGACCGGGTCGTCATTGTGGACGAGGGCCAGTACGGCCGCCAGCTGCTGCGCACCGACACCGAACCCGGCGAGCCCGTCAACTTCCTAATCGTGGGAACCGACAGCGCGCTCGGGCTCGATCCCGACGACCCCGTCATGAGCGGCCGGGTCGTCGACCCGACCGGCAGGAGCCTGGCGGACACGATCATGCTGGTACGCCTCGATCCGGTGTCGGGATCGGCATGGGTGCTGTCAATCCCGCGTGACCTGTGGGCCGAGATCCCCGGCGCGCAGGACAACCGCATCACCTCGGCCCTCTACATCGGCGGCGCTGAGATGCTCGTCGCCACCGTGACATCGATCTTCGATGTCGAGATCAATCACTACGTAGAGGTCAACCTGGCCGGATTCCGGGAGGTGGTCGACACGCTCGGGGGCGTTCCGGTGTGGTTCGACAACCCCGTGCGCGACCCCAGGCTGGCGTTCAGCATCGCCGAGCCCGGCTGCCATGTGCTCGACGGCGAGCAGGCTCTTCACTACGTCCGCAGCCGTCGATACACCGAGCTGATCGACGGTCGCTGGAGGATCACCGGCGGGGACGACTTCACCCGTATCGAGCGGCAGCAGGACTTCCTGGTGCTGGCCCTGGATCGGGCGATCAACCGGGGGGCCCGCAATCCCTCCACCATGGTCGAGTTGCTCGACGCGGCCTCCGCGAGCCTGACGCTCGACCAGGACCTGACGCTGGCGGAGCTGATCTCCCTGGGAGAGGCCTTCGCCGACTTCAATCCCGAGAACCTTCTACGGCAACGGCTCGAGGTGTACACCCTGTGGCATCCCGACGGCACCTACAAGGGAGAGGCCGCCTACAAGGGCGCGAACGCTCCCTTGCTGGACGTATTCAGGGGCGCAGCCGACTCGGTCAAGCCCTCGGAGGTGTCGTTGACGATCGCCGGCTCCTACGACGTCTTCCGGGACGACGCCGTCGACAGGCTCACCGGCGAGGGCTTCGATGTGGTGGGCTCGGTGGCTTCGCCCGACATCCCCGAGACCGTGGTGCTGCACGGCCCCGGCGACAGCATCGAGGCCATGACGGTGGCCCAGTACCTGGATCCAGTGCCTTACGTCGTCGAGGACGACCGGGTCGACGGCGTTGTGGCGGTGCTCGGCTCCGACTACGGCGGCATCAAGTACGTGTTCCAGACGCCGATGACCGAGGTGCGAGCCCAGGTGCAGGCCCGCGGCCTCCCGCCGCTGCTGCCCGACCCCGATGCCGGGTTCGCTCCCGTGGCCACCGTTGATGGCGTCGCGCTCGCTCCGGCGGCTGCGGCCACGGTTGCTGCCGCGGCGCTCGCTCCGGCCGGTGCGGGCGGCGTCGGGTCACCGTTGCCGGCGCTGGCGACCGCGGGCGGCGGCCTCGTCGTGCTGGCCGCTCAGTCGCCGGATCCCGACACCGGACCGCCGGTCATCCAGGGCCGCCCGCCGGAGGGAGAGTCGTGCAGCTGATCTGGGCGGACGGGTGATGGTTGCCGGCGCGGTCGAGAAGTCCGGCTCGGCGGCGGCGGTCGCCGTCATCGGGGCCGGTTATGTGGGGCTCACCACCGCGGCCTGCCTGGCCGAGCTCGGCCACCGCGTGGTCTGCACCGACGTCGACGGCGCGAGGATTGCAGCGTTGAAGCGGGGTGAGGTGCCGATACACGAGCCCGGGCTGGCCGAGCTGGTGAAGTCCGGCCTGGCTGCCGACCGGCTCGCTTTCGTCCTGGGCTCCGCCGACGCGGCAGCCCGCGCCGACTTCGTGTACCTGTGCGTTCCCACACCGTCGAACCCCCAGGGTGGCACCGACCTCAGCTACCTGGAGGCTGCAGCCTCCGAGATCGGTCCGAGCCTCAAGCCGGGAGCGGTGGTGGTGAACAAGTCCACCGCACCCTCGGGAACCACGGCGATGCTGCAGCGGGTCCTGGGGCGCGCCGATGTTGCGGTGGCCTCCAATCCTGAGTTCCTGCGCCAAGGCTCGGCGGTACGTGACTTCCTACATCCCGCCCGGGTGGTGGTGGGTGCCGCCGACGCCTCTGTCGCCGAGCGGGTGGCCGGGCTGTTCGCCGGACTTGAGGCGCCGGTGCTGATCACCGACCCCGCCTCCGCGGAGACCACGAAGTACGCGGCCAATGCGTTCCTGGCCATGAAGCTGTCGTTCACGAATTCCGTGGCGGCCCTGTGCGAAGCGGTCGGTGCCGACGTGAACGACGTGCTCACCGGCATGGGATACGACCCCCGCATAGGACGCGACTACTTGAGACCCGGGCCGGGCTGGGGCGGGTCGTGCCTACCCAAGGACACGAGGGCTCTGATCGCGGCGGCCGCTGCGGCCGGCTACGACTACGGGCTGCTGCGCAGCGTGGTGGCCGCCAACGACGCCCAGTTCGACAGGATCGTCGAGAAGGTGGCGCGCCGGGTGCGGATCGACGGTGCCCGGATCGCGCTGTTCGGTCTTGCCTTCAAGGCCGGCACCGACGACACCCGGGACTCGCCCGCCCTCGAGATCGGCCGACGGCTGACAGCCGCCGGTGCTGCTGTCCAGGCCTTCGATCCCGCGGTCTCCGCCAGCGGTGCCGCGGAGTCGATCGGCATCTCGGTGGCGGGCGACGCCTACGGGGCGTGTGCGGGCGCCGCTGCGCTGGTGGTCGCGACCGAGTGGGACGAGTTCCGCCGGCTCGACTTCGCCCGGATCGCCCAGGTCATGGCCCAACGTCATGTGGTGGACGCCCGCAACATGCTGGACCGGGCGGCGCTGGAGCGCCTCGGCTTCACCTACAGCGGGCTCGGTCTGCGCGGCGACGAGCCATAGGGCCCGGCGGGCCGCGTGGCCCGAGCGGCCCGCCGTGGGAGACTCGGCGCATGCTTCGCGTCGCCGCTGTGGTGGAACAGTGCTGGCACCGGGTGCCGGGGGGCACCGCGGTGGCCGCGGCCCGCACCCTCGACGCTCTGGCCGATCGCGGCGATGTCGACCTGGTGGGCATCGCGGCTCGCCACCGCCGCCCGCCCGCGGACGGGCTGGCCCCCTCGATTCCTGTCCGCCACGCACCGCTGCCCCGGAGGGCCCTCTATGACGCCTGGCACCGCCTGCGGACGCCGTCGGTCCAGCGCCTGGCGGGACGGGTGGACGTGGTCCATGCCACCGGGGGAGTGGTGCCCCCGCCGGGCCGGGCCGGGCTGGTCGTCACCGTCAACGACCTGGCCTTCCTGAACCGGCCGGAGTGGTTCACCCGCCGGGGTGTGCGCTTCGCCACCCGGGGGCTCCATCTGGCCCGGGCCCAGGCCGCGGTGGTGATCGCGCCGTCGCAAGCGACTGCGGCCGACCTGACTGCTCACGGCGTCGAGCCGGAGCGGATCAGGGTGGTGCCGCTAGCGGCCGCTGCCGTCACGGCTGATGCCGCCGAGATCGACGCGGTGCGGGCCCGCTACCGCCTGCCCGAGGCGTTCGCACTCTGGGTCGGCACCGCGGAGCCCCGCAAGAACCTGGCCGGGCTGCTGCGCGCCGCGGCGCGCACCTCCACCGGCGTGCCGCTGGTGCTGGCCGGCCCGGACGGCTGGGGCCTCGACGCAGGAGCACTGGCAGCCGGCGCGGCCTGCGAGGTGATCCGCCTCGGCTTCGTGCCCCAGCGGGAGTTGCCCGCGCTGTACGCGGCAGCTCGGGTGTTCGTCTATCCGAGCCTGATGGAGGGTTTCGGACTGCCCGTTCTGGAGGCGATGGCTCAGGGCACGCCCGTGGTCACCAGCGCCGGAACCGCCACCGAGGAGGTCTGCGCCGACCCGGCGTCGGTGGTTGACCCGACCGACGACGAGGCCCTCGCTGCGGCCATCGACGCGGTGGTGGACGACGACGCCGAGCACTCCCGGCGCTCCGCCGCCGCCCGGAGCAGGGCCGCGGCGTTCAGTTGGAGCGCGACCGCGGCCGGCGTGCGGAGCGCCTACGAGGAGGCCGGCGGGTGAGGATGGTGCGGTGAGTTCGCTGCGGGTGCTGGCGAACCTGTGCTCGGTCGTGCCCGCACAGGTAGGGGGTGCCGAGCCCTACGCCACCAGGCTGCTGGCTGCGGTGGCGTCGCAGGCCCCAGGTCAAGGCTCCGTCGTGGATCTGGAGGTGGCGTCCATGGCCGGCGTGCGAGCCGCTCACCCGGAGTTGGGCGCGCTGGCGTGGCATGAAGCCTCGTGGCGCCCCGACAGCCGGGTACGGAGGGCCGCGGTCGAGTCGACTTGGCTGGCCCGCCTGTCGTCCGGCTTCGACGTCGTGCACCACTTCGGCGGCCGTCTGCCGGCTCGACGATCCGGCGTGTCGGTGCTGATGGTCCACGACATCCAGCCGCTGGACCTTCCCGCCAACTTCTCGACGATGAAGCGCCGCTATCTGGGCTGGGCCCTGCCCCGCAGCCTTCGTGCCGCCGATCTGGTGGTCGTGCCGTCGCAGTGGGTGGCTGACCGGCTGTCGGAACGGCTGTCGGTGCTGGCCGGGCGCATCCGGGTGGTTCCGCCCACGTACGCTCTCCCTCGATCCGTCGCGCACGGGACCGAGTACGAGCCGGGACCGGCGATGCCTGTCGAGCAGCCCTTCGTGCTCTACCCGGCGGCCACCTACCCCCACAAGAACCACGCCACCCTCCTGATGGCCCACGCTGCGGTCCGGGCCCGCCACCACGACCTCCAGCTGGTGCTCACCGGGGCGAGGGGCCGGGCCCACGCTCAGGTGGCTGAGCAGGCGGCCTGCACGCCCGGCGTGGTGAACCTGGGATGGGTGGACGACGCCAGGCTCGCCTCGCTGATGTCGGACGCGGCCGCGGTCGCCTTCCCGTCGCGCTATGAGGGCTTCGGCCTGCCGGTGCTGGAGGCGATGCAGGCGGGCACCCCGGTCATCGCAGCAAACACGACCGCGCTCCCGGAGGTGGTGGCCGGGTGCGGCACGCTTGTCGATCCCGACGACGTCGACGGATGGGCTGACGCGCTGGGCGAGGCGCGGTCGGGATCAGCCCGGATCCGCGGGCTGGTGGCCCGCGGCATCGCCCGGGCCGCCGACTTCGCCCCCGAGCGGGCGGCCGGCTGCCTGGTTGAGGCGTGGCGGGACGCGGCCGGTCACTCCGGGGGGCCGGCGCGGTGAGGTTGCTGGTCCTTACCCCCCACTACCAACCCGACGTCGCCCCCACCGGCGAGGTCATGACCGCCATAGTCTCCGAGCTGGCTCGCCGGGGCCACGAGATCCGGGTGGTCACTTCCCTTCCCTGGTACCGCCAGCACCGGGTGGAGCCCGACTGGCGGGGACGCCCGGTGAGATCCGGGGTCGCCCGCGGCGGCGTCAGGGTCACCAGGGTCCACCCGTTCCCGACGGCGAAGGGAAGCGTCGCGGCCCGCGCCGCCGGGTTCGCCGGCTTCACCGCACTGGCCGCGGCCTCCACCGTCGCGGCCCGGGACCGGCCCGACGCCGTGCTGGCCATGTCGCCGCCGATCACGCTCGGCCTGGCCGGCTGGGCCGCGGCCCGTCGCTGGCGGGTGCCGCTCGTGTTCAACCTGCAGGACATCTTCCCCGACGCGGCCATCGACACCGGCGCCATCGCAGGCAGGCGGCTGGTGGCCGCGGCCCGCCGCCTGGAGCGGTTCATCTACGACCGTGCCGCGGCGGTGACTGTGCTGTCCGAGGACATGCGGGCCAACGTGGCGGCCAAGCTCGACCCCGGCCGGTCCGGATCGGTGCGAGTGATCCCCAACTTCGTCGACACCTTGAGGATCCGTCCCCGCAGCCGCGACACCGCCTACCGGGCCGAGCACGGGCTGGGGGACAGGACCGTTGTGATGTACGCGGGCAATGTCGGCTTCTCGCAGCCCCTCGACGTCCTGGTGGCCGCGGCCCGCGCCCACCGCCATCGCGACGACGTCGTGTTCGTGGTGAACGGCGAGGGCTCGGCCCTCCCAGCCCTGGAGGCTTCGGCCGCGGGCCTGCCCAATGTGGTGTTCGTGGGCTACCAACCGCCTGAACGCCTCGACGAGGTGCTGGCCACGGCCGACGTTCATGTGGTCGTGCTGCGCGAGGGGCTGGCCCGCTCGAGCGTTCCCTCCAAGATCTATTCGATCCTGGCCGCCGGCCGCCCGGTCGTGGCCTCGGTGGACCCCGACACCGAGCTGCCCCGCATGATCGACGAGGCCGGCTGCGGCGTGGCGGTCGCGCCCGGTGACCAGCTTGCGTTCGATGCTGCGGTCGCGACGCTGCTCGATGACCCAGTCGGGCGCGACGCCATGGGCCGGCGGGGCCGGGCCTACGTGGAGGCGTGCATGACTCCGCAGGCGGTCGCAGCTGCCTATGAGGCGTTGTTCTCCGAACTGGGTCGTCGCTGAGAGGCCGAGCGAATAGGCGGGCGCGAACGGCCTGCAAGAGCGAGGCCGTGGCCCGAGCGGCCCGTGAGCGCAGCGAACAAGAGCGGGAATGGCACCGCTGCAACGCGACGGGCTCTCACTGGTCCGCGCGGCCCTTGAGTCCTGGAACCCGCGAGCCGCGGCCCGCTGACGCCCGCTGTCCCGGCCGCCGTGCAGGCGACCGGGGGCCGGTGTGAGCCGATAGCGTGGCGGCCCGTGGCCCAGGCGAATTCTTCCAAAAAGGTCCAGAGGGCAGCCCGCGCGGCCGCCGCGCCCAAGGGCGGCCGCGAGCGCCGCGAGCTGGGCTTCCCGCTCATACTCGCGGCTGTGGTCGTCCTCGGCGTGGCGCTGGTGTTCTTCGCCCGTTCGTCGCGGGCTCCGGCCGCGGCGCCGAGGGTCGGGAACGACCACTGGCACTCGGCCTACGCAATCTACGACTGCGACCGGTTCCTGCCCGCCTTCACCAGCGCCGCCGATCCCGACGGCATCCACTCTCACCAGGACGGAGTGATCCACATCCACCCCTGGAACAGCTCAGCCTCGGGAGACGAGGCCCAGCTCGACGTGTTCTTCGAGGCCATGGGGGCGAGGATCACCGACGATGAGATCAGCGGCCCCGGCATCGGCGTGCTCGAAGCTGGATCGGACTGCAACGGCGAGCCGACCGTGATCCGGGCCGTGCGCTTCGCCCGGTTCGATCCAGCGGCACCCGGAGGCGACCAACCGGTCACGGGGCTGATCGACTTGTACGAGCCGGCCGAGGTGTACGCCGACGACTTCTCCGACATCCGCCTGCTGGGCGATCTGGAGGCGTTCACGTTCGCCCGGGTGCCTGCCGGCGCCGATGTGCCCCCGCCGCCCGAGGACCGCCTCCAGACGGCCTTCGGGGCTTCAGCGGGCAACCTGATCTCCTCTGGGCCGGAAACCGAACTCGACCCGACAGACGGCCCGCCCGAGGAATAGCAAGAGGCCGAGCGGGCGGGGAGCAACCGATGAGCCATCACGCGATACTTCGAGCGAGGCCGTGGCCCGAGCAGCCCGTGAGCGCAGCGAACAAGAGCGGGAGACACCGCGCCGCTGAGCGAGGTCGCTGCACCTGCCCGCGCTGGCTCTGAAGGCGGGGGCGCCGGGGTGCAGGCGATCCTGCTTGTCGGGGGCTTCGGCACCCGGCTGCGGCCCCTTACGCTGACCACCCCCAAGCAGATGCTCCCGGTGCTGCACCGGCCCATGCTCGAGCACGCCGTGTCCGGCTTGGCCCGCTACGGCGTGGACCGGGTGGTGCTGGCGTTGGGTTACCACGACGACGCCTTTCGGGCCGCATATCCCGAAGGGCGGTGCGCGGGGGTGGAGCTGTGCTGCGTGGCCGAGCCCGAGCCACTCGACACCGCCGGTGCCATCCGCTTCGCCTACGAGGCCTCGGGCATGGGCGACTCAGCGGGCACCTTCCTGGTGGCCAACGGCGATGTGATCACCGATCTCGACGTGGGCGAGATGCTGCAAGTCCACCGCTCGACCGGCGCTGAGGCCACGATCCACCTGATCGAGGTCGACGATCCGTCCCGATACGGGGTGGTGGTGACCGATCCCGACGGGCGGGTAAGCACCTTCCTGGAGAAGCCCCAACCCCCGGCGCCGAGCAACTGGATCAACGCCGGGACATATCTGATGGAGCCCTCGGCGATCGATCGGATTGCGCCCGGGCGCCCGGTGTCGGTGGAACGAGAGGTCTTCCCGGCCATGGTCGAGGCCGGCACCCTGTGGGCCCTGCCGCACAACACGTACTGGGTCGACGCCGGCACCCCCCAGACATATCTGAGGGTCCAGCTCGACCTGCTCGACGGCCGGCGCGGGCCCGCGGTGGCCGGGGTGTCGGCCGAGGCCTCGGTCGATGCCGGAGCTGTGATCGAGCGCAGCGTGGTGATGGCCGGCGCCGTTGTTGGGGAGGGCTCGGTGGTGCGGGGCTCCGCGGTCCATTCCGGCGCGGTGATCGAGGCCGGCGCGACGGTTCTCGACTCTGTGGTGGGTTCAGGCGCGACGGTGGGGCGGGGTGCCCGGGTGACCGCTGGGACGCTCATTGGCGAGCGCTTCGCGGTTGCGCCGGGGACGGACCTGTCCGACGCCAGGGTGCCGCAGGGCCTCTGATGGCGACGCTGGTCACCGGGGGCGCGGGCTATATCGGCAGCCACACTGTGGTCGCGCTTCACGACGCGGGCCGGGACCCGGTCATCCTGGACGACTTCTCCAACGCGTCGCCGCGGGCGGTGGACGCCATCCGCAGCCTCACCCGCCCCGACCTTCCCGTCGTCGAGGGCGATGCGGGTGACCCCGATGTCCTCGACGGGGTGTTCGGCGAGCACCGGATCGACTCGGTGGTCCATTTCGCGGCCCGAAAGAGTGTGGCCGAGTCCGTGAGCGACCCTCTGGGCTACTACCGCAGCAACCTGGGGTCCACCATCGCGCTCGCCGCGGTGGCAATCGATCGGGGTGTCCGGCGGCTGGTGTTCAGCTCCTCGGCCACCGTCTACGGGTCTGCGTCGACGCTGCCGGTCACCGAGGATTCGCCGACTGTCCCGGAGAACCCCTACGGCGAGACCAAGCTGATGGGTGAGCGCATCCTGGCCGACGCCGCGACCGCGTCCGATATGACCGCAGTCATGCTGCGCTACTTCAACCCGGTGGGCGCGCACCCCTCGGGGCTGATCGGCGAGGACCCGGCGGGGGAGCCGGCCAACCTCGTGCCGCGGCTGATGCAGGTCGCCTCCGGCCGTCGAGGCCGGCTGGATGTCTTCGGGACGGACTACTCCACGGTCGACGGCACCGCGGTGCGGGACTACGTGCACGTCATGGACCTGTCCGACGGTCATGTTGCTGCGCTTGACGCCGACATCGCCCCGGCGCGCAGCCGCGTCTACAACCTGGGCACCGGCTCGGGCACCACGGTGCTCCAGTTGCTGACTGCGGCTGCCGAGACACTCGGCGCCGACATCCCCTACGAGGTCGCCGGGCGCCGTCCCGGCGATGTCGAGGCCTCCTGGGCCGACTGCACCCGAGCCCGCGACGAGCTGGGCTGGCAGGCCCGTCGCGGCCTCGACGAGATGTTGGCCGACCATTGGAACTTCGCCCGCCTCCACCCCGACGGCTACGGCCTTTAGCCCCCCCGGCCCAGCCGTCATCGCTCGACACCGCGCTGCCTGCTCAGCCCTCACTGCAACCCTGCATCGCGAAGCGCCGAGATCCGAAGCTCGCGACGAATCCCAGTAGGCGTAGCACGGGGTGCTACGATGGTGGCGTGAGTACCGAGATCAGCCAGCGGCAGCTCCGGAATGACAGCGGTCGGATCATGCGGGCCCTCAGCGAGGGTGAGACGTTCACGATCACCAGCAACGGCGAGCCTGTCGGTGAGTTGACGCCGCTGCGACGCCGCCGCTTCGTTCGCGCCGAGGCCGCCGTCGAGCTCTTCGGCGTGGCGGCGCCGATGGACTACGAGAGCCTCCGCCGCGACCTCGACCGGGTTGCCGACCAGGACCCCACCGTCCGTGCCTAGCGCCGGTCGGCCCGAGCGCGGGCTGCTCGACACGTCGGTTGTGATCGACTTGGATCGAATACCGGCTTCGGCTCTGCCGGCAGAGGTGGCCATCAGCGCGATCACGCTCGCAGAACTGACCGCAGGCCCACACGCCGCCGGCGACTCCGACGAACGAAGCCGGCGCCAGGACCGGCTGCAACGCACCGAAGCGACCTTCGATCCGATTCCCTTCGGTGCCGACGCAGCCCGCGCCTATGGTCGAGTGTTCTCGGCAGCAATGACCGCGGGGCGCAAGCCGCGAGGAGCGCGAGCTGTCGACCTCATGATCGCCGCCACCGCGGTAGCCGAGGGCCTCCCGCTCTACACCCGCAATCCTGACGACTTCCGCTCGCTCGGAGACCTCGTGGACATAGTCGCCGTCTGACTTGCTCGGCTACTGACTCGAAGCCGCGCTCTCAGCCGCTAGGCGAAGTCAAGCGCTGAGGTCACCTCCCACGCCAGTGGCGGTGACCCTCTGAGCTGTGGCGGATTGACCGGCTGCTCCCGAGCGGGGCATCGTCGAGGTTCGATCAACGCGTGTCTGTCGAACCCAACAGATGGCCAGCTAGCTGCCCATGCGCCCGGGTGCCGTTGATGTCCCAGCGCGCATTCGGAGTAGTGCGACTTCTACAGCAGCGATGAGTTGTTCGATCTCGGTCTCGCGCATCGGTGTGGAGACGGCCCCGGTGCAGCTGTAGATCAGCAGGATGCCGGCGTTGAGCAGAGCGTCGAAGAACCGTTGGAGTCGGGCTGCCTCCTCGAGGCTGGGGTAGGTGTCGCGATAGTGGCGGGGCGCTTCGGGTTGCATGTGGATGCGGAACATTGAGCCTGCCCCGGTGACGCTGGCGTCGATGCCGCGCCGGTCGATGATGTCGGCGATGCCGTCTCTTGCGAGCTGTCCGAGCCGGTTGAGTCGCCGCACCTCGTCGGGATCGAACATCTCCATGGCGACAAGGCCCGCTGTGAGGGTGATCGGGTTGGCCGAGAACGTGCCGGAGTGCGGCATGACGTAGCGGTCTGCGTGGGGGTTCATGACGCTCATGACCTCGGCACGGCCCGCTACCGCGCCCACGGGGAATCCGCCGCCGATGATCTTGCCGAGCGCAGTGAGATCCGGTGCGAGGCCGTAGTGGTGTTGTGCTCCGCTGTGGCTGTTTCGGAACGTCACCACCTCGTCGGCTACGAGCAGCGCCGAGTTGCGGGTCGCCCAGTCACGCAACGCGGCGACGTATTCGGGCTCGGCTGGGCACAACCCGGCGCGGTGCGGCATGACATCGAGCAGCATGCAGGCGATGTCGTCGGCGTGGCGGTTCAGGATCCGCAGCGTGAGGTCGGGGTCGTTGAACGGAACGACGACGACGTCGTCGAGCACCGACGGAGGTGTGCCCTCCGCTACGGGCACGCTGGTGGGGTCGGCCAGGGGTCCCCAGCTGTGGGGGGTGGAGGTCTGGCTGACTTCGGCGTAGTCGTAGGTGCCGTGGTAGGTGCCTTCGGCTTTGGCGATCTTGGGTCGGCCCGTGAACGCTCTCGCGGCTTTGATGGCGCACATGACGGCTTCGGTGCCGGAGTTGACGAACCGGACCTGCTCGAAGCTGTCGACTCGTTCGCACAGGTGCTCCGCGAGGCGCAACTCGACTTCGGTGGCGAGGGTGTGGGCGGTGCCGCACTTGAGTTGTTCGGTGACGGCCGCGACGATCGCGGGATGGCTGTGGCCGTGGATCAGCGATGCCATGTTGTTGGCGAAGTCGATGCGCTCAACGCCTTCGATGTCGGTGATGCGACAGCCCGATGCGTGGGCCGCGTAGAGGGGATGGGGCTTGCGCAGCACGGTGTTGCGGCTGACACCGCCGGGCATGACCTTCAGCGCACGCCGGTACAGGGCTTCGGATTGGCTGGCG
>LXNJ01000071.1_pt1 | contig 64364 bp, 59 predicted proteins | sample 809081 | NCBI WGS metagenome assembly LXNJ01 (sample SAMN04870510, study PRJNA318959) | sponge metagenome | biome: sponge; feature: marine sponge reef; material: water | host: Petrosia ficiformis | place: Greece: Milos, Mediterranean Sea | collected 2013-05-29 | depth 5-7 m
CCGCGCTGGGGCGGGCGGTCCGGCGCGCGGTCCTGCGGGACAACCGAACGGGCCGTCGCAGCGTCCCGAACCCGCCCCTGCCGCCCGCTGCGCCTGTGGCCGCGCTGTGTCATCATTCTGCGGTCATGCGTCCCCCGCGCATCCGTCGGGGCCGCGGCAGTCCGAGCGGTACACCAATAGGAAGGGGTGCCACGACCATGACCACGGACGCAGCCACACAATCGGAGGGCCCCGGTGGGCGCCGCCGCATCATCGTCACGGGCGCGGCGCAAGGGATCGGCCGCGGCGCGGTGGAGCGTCTCCTGCGCGAGGGCCACTCGGTGCTGGCGGTTGACATCAACGCGGCCAAGCTGGCCGAGGTCGAGCGGCTGGGCGCCGACACCCTGGTCGCAGACCTTGCCGACCCCGACCGGCGGGCGACGGTGATCGAGGCTGCTTCAGGCTGCGACGGTCTGGTCAACGCCGCCGGGGTCATCATGCTCAAGCCGCTGTCCGAGGTCACCGTGGAGGACTGGCGACGGCTGGTGCAGGTGAACGTCGAATCGATCTTCTTCCTCTGCCAGGGCATCGGGCCGACGATGCCGCCCGGCGGGGCGATCGTGAACCTGTCGTCGTCCTCGGGCAAGCTCACCAACACCACCGAGGCCGCCGTCTACGGGGCGACCAAGTGCATGATCCTGTCGGTCACCCGTTCGTTCGCCTATGAGTTGGCGCACGTGCCGGTGCGGGTCAACGCCATCTGTCCCGGCATCGTGGACACTCCCATGCAGGAGAAGGTGCTCGCCGAGGTGGCCCCGCTGCGAGGCATGACACCCGAGGAACTCTCGGTGGCCCGCACCAAGGTCGTCCCGCTCGGGCGGGGCTCCACGCCGGAGGAGATCAGCGGGCTCATCGGCTTCCTGCTGGGGCCCGAGAGCGCCTACATGACGGGGCAGGCCATCAACCACACCGGCGGGCTCGTGATGTGGTAGCTCGTCAGGCGGCGGGAGCACCGGTGACCGCGCCGACATCGCCCCTGTCACCCGGAGGCCAAGGGGACTTTGAACCTCCCATCCCGCAGGGGATCGCCACAGCTGATCGCAGGAACTCGCCATGAACTCACAAGGAGCAGCACCATGAAGATCGTCGCCGTCGAGCCGATCCCGGTCACCTATCCGGAGCCCAACGACTTCAACGCCTACCGGCACCTCTGCCTGGTGAAAGTGACCACCGATGACGGCCAGGTGGGCTGGGGCGAGTCCATCACCATGTGGCCCGAGGCCTCGATGGCCACCAAGGCGGTGATCGACGGCCTGGCGCAGCTGCTCATCGGCCAGGATCCCGTCTCCAACGACGCCCTGTACCGGGCCATGAAGAACCACACCTGGTGGTACGGCTACGAGGGCGGCATCGCCTCCTACGCCATCTCGGCGCTGGACATCGCCCTGTGGGATCTGAAGGGCAAGGCGCTGAACACGAGCGTCACGAAGCTCCTCGGCGGGCCGGTGCACGACACGCTGCCGGCGATCGCCTCCTGCCACGCCCACCACGCCGAGATCCCCGCCATGTGCGAGGAGACGCTGGAGTGGCTCTCGACCGGCCTGCAGGGAATCAAGACCGGCTTCGGCAAGCGCGGCGACGCCCATCTGGGCTACGAGCACGACCGCGACGTGGAGTACGTGCGGGCCATGCGCGAGGCCATCGGGCCCGATAAGCAACTGATGATCGACATGGGCATCAAGATCCGCTGGGACGTGACCACCGCGGTGCGGCGCTGCGAGGCCTTCGACGAGTACGACCTGAACTGGATCGAGGAGCCCCTCGGAGCGTGGGACCCCGAGGGCTACCGGACGCTGCGCGACAAGACCTCCACGCTGATCGCCTACGGGGAGCGGGAGTGGACCCTGCAGGGCTTCGAACGGCTGCTGGAGACCGGCACCGTGGACGTCGTCGGCTGCGACCCCGGCCGGGCCGAGGGGATCACCGGCTTCAAGAAGATGGCGGAGCGGGTGGAGTACTACCGGCGCCAGGCCAACGCCCACGCCTGGTCCTCCGCCATCGTGAGCGCCGCCAGCCTGGCGGTCAGCTTCTCCAGCTCGGCCTGCACGCTCTTCGAGTTCAAGCCGCTGCGCAACCCCATGCAGCACGACCTGGTGACCGAGCCCTTCGATCACGTCGACGGCTGGTGCCATCCCCCCACCGGGCCGGGCCTGGGCATCGAGGTCATCGAGGAGGTCGTGGACTTCTACCGCCTCGAGAAGATGGAGGACGCGGTCCAGAAGCCAGGAATGGGCCAGCCGGGCTAGGCGACCGCCGACCGATGCTGCCGGACCCCAAGCCGTCGTTCCGGCGGCGGCGGAATGCACTGTCCAGCGGTCCGGTACGGGTTGCGGATGGGTCGTTCATCGCACTCCTCTAGCGGGATCGCGCCAGGAATCGTCTCACTGAACACAAGGAGGAGAGATGGGTTGGGATCTGGGATCGGGCCTGGAGGGCAAGGGTGTGATCGTGACCGGTGCCGGTGGTGGCATCGGGCGGCCGACCGCTGAGATGTTTGCGGCGGCGGGTGCGCGGGTCATGGCTGTCGACCTGCGCCAGGAGGCGGTGGACGAGGTCGTGGCGGGAATGGAAGGCGACGGCCATGTGGCTGCCGGCTGCGACCTGACCGATCTGGACGCCCAGAGCGCACTGGTGGATCGGGCGGTCGACGAGCTCGGCAACCTCTACGCGCTGGCGCATCTCGCCGCGGTGCTACGGCGTCGCAGTTCGATGGACGAGGTCACCGAGGACGACTGGGACTTCCAGATCGACACCAACTTGAAGGCCTCGTTCTTCCTGGCCCGCAGCGCTGCCAACGCCATGATCGCCGGCGGGGTGGGCGGGCGCATGATCCTGTTCAGTTCCCAGGGCTGGTGGAGCGGCGGCTTCGGGGGCTCCACGGCGTACTGCGCCTCCAAGGGCGGCATCGTGTCGATGTCGCGGGGCATGGCCCGCACCTACGGCCCCCACCAGATCACCGTCAACGTCGTCTCCCCCGGCCAGGCGTCCACCTCGATGCTGCTGACCGACCTGGACCCCGCGGTCCTGGAGTCCATGACCAAGGACACGCCCCTCGGCCGCATCGCCGATCCCTCCGAGATAGCCCCGGTGGTGGTGTTCCTGGCATCACAACACGCCCGCTTCGTCTCCGGCGCCACCATCAACGTCTCCGGCGCCCTGCAGATGTACTGACCGCAGCGGCGCTGCCCGTTGGCCAGGACCGCCGCACGACCGACCCCGGCCTGCGCCGGAACAACGGTCGAGAGTTCGCCCTAGGGCGGGGATGCCGGTGGACGCCGTAGGCGACCATTTCCGAGGCCGCCGGAGCGCCGCCCGGACCTCCCCCGAGCAGGCTCCCCACCGGCGCCGGAGCGCTGTCCGACGGATTTCGGCGCCGGATCGAGCCCGGGACAGGCTCCGTGCCGGAATGGCCGGCGAGGCGGTCTGCGACAACGAGCGACGGTCTCCTAGGCTGGCCGGTACTGCACATTCCTTGAGCTCTGGAGGCCAACGATGGTGATCACGAGCCGCCTGCCCGACGTTTCGATCCCCGATACTCCGCTGACCCCTTACATCTTCGAGAACGCCGCCGAGCGGGCCACCAAGGCGGCGCTCGTGGACGGTCCGTCCGGTCGGACCTACGACTTCGGCACCCTGCAGATGTTGATCCAGCGTTTCGCCGGTGGCCTCGTGGCGAACGGCTTCCGGCCGGGCGAAGTCCTCATGATCCTCGCACCGAACGTCCCGGAATACGTCATCGCCCTGCACGGCACGCTGGTGTGCGGCGGCACGGTCACCACCGCCAACCCCACCTACACGGCCCGCGAACTGCGCCACCAGATGGAGGACTCGGGCGCCGCCTGGCTGTTCACGATCCCGCTGTTCCTGCCCCTGGCCCGCGAGGCGATGGCCGGCGACAGCAGCATCGGGCGGATCGTCGTGCTCGGCGAGACCGACCCCGCCGACGACCTCCTCGACGCCTTCGCCCTGGTCGGCGGCGATGCCTACGAGGGCCACGCCCCGGTGGACGCGGCGGACCACGTGGCCGTCCTCCCCTACTCCAGCGGTACGACCGGCAATCCCAAGGGGGTGATGCTCACCCACCGCAACCTCGTCGCCAACCTGGTGCAGGGCGGTTCCATGGTGGCGGCCGACTCCGACGACGTCGTGATCGCGGTCCTGCCGTTCTTCCACGTCTACGGCCTGCAGATCCTCATCAACTTCAACATCCGCGTGGGTGCCACGACCGTGTCGCTGCCACGCTTCGACCTCGAGCAGTTCCTCCAGACCATGCAGGACCACGGCGTCACCCGGGCCTACCTGGTCCCGCCGATCGTGCTGGCACTCGCCAAGCACCCACTCGTGGACAAGTACGACCTGTCGAAACTCAAGTCGATCGTCTCGGGCGCGGCCCCGCTCAGCGAGGAACTCGCCAACGAAGTCACCGACCGCATCGGCACCGAGATCCTGCAGGGCTACGGCATGACCGAGACCAGCCCGGCCACCCACGTGGCGCTCGAGGGCTCCGCCAAGCCCGGCTCAGTCGGCGGCGTCGTACCCAGCAGCGAGTGCCGCGTCGTGGACGTGTCGACCGGCGAGGACGTGGAGCAGGGCGAATCAGGCGAGATCTGGGTGCGTGGCCCACACATCATGAAGGGCTACCTCAACAATCCCGAGGCCACCGCGGAGACAATCGACGACGACGGCTGGCTGCACACCGGTGACATCGGCTACATGGACTCCGACGGCGACTTCTACATCGTCGACCGGCTCAAGGAGCTCATCAAGTACAAAGGATTCCAGGTGCCCCCGGCCGAACTCGAGGGCCTGCTGCTGTCACATCCGGCGGTCGCTGACTCGGCGGTCATCCCCGTGCCCGACGACGAGGCCGGCGAGATCCCCAAGGCCTTCGTGGTGCTGAAGCCGGGGGCCGAGGCCACCGCCGGCGAGTTGCAGGACTTCGTCGCCGGCCAGGTGGCCAGCTTCAAGCAGATCCGCGAACTGGAGTTCATCGACGCCATCCCCAAGGCGATCTCCGGCAAGATCCTGCGCCGCGTCCTGCGCGACGCCGAGTTGGCCAAACGCGCCTGAATCAGCGGCCCTGAGTCAGCGCGCCCGAATCAGAACGAGCCTTCCAGCTCCTCGTTGGCGCGGCGGATGAGGTCCTCGGCCTCGTCGATGCGCTGCTGGTAGAGATCGAGGCGTCCCTCGCGCAGGGCTTCGTCGGCCTCTCCGAAGCGGGCAACCGCCTCCGCCAGCAGGGCGCCGACCTCGTCGGGAACGTCGCCCGGCGACACCGGCGGGGGCGGAGCGGGTTCCGGCGGCGGAGCGGGCTCGGGCGGGGGCTCTGCGGCACGCTCGGCCGCAGCAGTGTCCGCCGACAGTCCGGCGGTGTTGCCCACGCAACTCGACGCCGAGGCGTCCTGGGAGTCCGACACCAGCGTCAGGCCGAACAGGCCGCGCAGCGCCTCGCTCAGCGTCGGACACATCACCACCCGCTCACCGAGCACGGCGATGACCTGCTGCAACTCGGGCACCGGCGGGCTCTGCGCCACGACGTAAAGGGGGCGCACGTAAAGGATCGAGTCCTCCACCGGCACGAGCACCAGATCGCCGAACTCGACCCGCGAGCCCTGCTGGTTCAGCAGGGTCACCACGCGCGAGATGCTGGGGTCGCTCTGGATCTTGGAGTTGACCAGCGCCGGTCCGTCGGTCAAGCCGAGCGGCTCGACCTTGTAGGCGACCAACTCCCCGTACTCGTCGGCGTCGCTCTTGCCCACCATGAAGGCAGTGAGTTCCCGGCGGGTGTCCTCGGTCGACACCGGCACGTAGGACCGCAGGATCACGAAGTCCTGATCGTCCTCCTCGGGCAGGCGTGTGAGCAGGTAGTACGGGTCGACGCGTGCCTCGCGGGAGGGCTGCTGCACGATCCCGTCGGGAGTGGTGATCGGCGAGGTGAGGACGCCGGTGACGGCGCCGGGATCCTGAGCGACCGACCAGCCCTTGGCCTGCTCGTAGAACTCCTGCGGGTCGTCGAGTTGGTAGCGGGCCCAGACGTTGGTCTGCACACGGAACAGGTCCTCCGGATAGCGGATGTGGTCGCGGATCTCCGACGGCATGTTGTCGAAGTCCTCGAAGAGTCCGGGGAAGGCGTTGCGGTAGGCCTGCAGTATGGGATCGTCCGGGTCTACGACGTAGAGGGTCGTCGTCCCGTCGAAGCCGTCCACCACGGCCTTGATGGAGTTCCGCACGTAGTTGAACCGGTGCCGGAGGCCGCTGTTGTCGCCGAGTTGCTCGGTGTCGGCGCGCTGGCCGTACGGGTACTTCGACGTCGTGGTGTAGGCGTCCACGATGTACTGCACGCGCCCCTCGGCGATCACGGGATACGGATCGTTGTCGATGTGCAGGAACGGGGCCAGCTTCTTGACGCGCTCGCGCACGTCGCGCACGTAGATCACCTTGCTGTCGTTCTGGACGAATCCCGACAGCAGCGGGTCGACCTCCCAGAACCGCAGCGCGAACGACGCCTGCCGGAAGAAGCCGCCGATGGGTACGCCACCCTCGCCCTGGTAGTTGTAGGACGCCTCTTCGCCGGTGCTGGTGGGAACATCCACCTCCTGGCGGTCGGTCTGGACGATGGAGTACCCGCCCAGTTCCTCGCCGAAGTACAGGCGCGGCTCTTCGAGGCTGAGGTCCAGATCGTTCGTGACCGGAAGCCCGCCGATGCGGAAGTCGGGCAGGCCCGCCTCCACGGTGTTGGCCGGTGCGAGCGCCACGCCGAAGCCGTGGGTGAACGTGAGGGTGCGCGCCTCCCAGGAGTTCTGCGGGAGATTGCCGGGATTGAGTTGGCGTGCGCCGAGCACCACGGGGGTCAGTTGCCCGTCGATCTCGTAGCGGTCGACGTCCAGCACCTCGGAGAACTGGTAGTAGTTCCGCTCACCCTCACGGTTCTCGAACGTCTGCGGAAGGATCGACGGATCCAGCAGCGGCAGGTTCCTGATGATGTCCTCGTTCCGGGCGACATCGTCGAAGCTGAGATCTCCGGTCGAGTTGAAGGTCCGCGTCCGGACCTCGTCGAGCCCCATCGCCCGGCGCGTGGAGGCGATGTTGTGCTCGATGAAGATCCGCTCCCGCGTGGACTCCGCGGGCTCGACCCGCAGGCGCTGGATGATGAGGGGGTAGATGCCCCCCATCACGATCGCCACGAACGCCCAGAGGCCGACCGCCAGGGTGGGCAGAACCCAGCCCTTGAGCCGGATGTTCACGATCAACAGGACGAAGGAGAGAAGCGAGATCAGTATGAGGAGCCAGTGGACGGGAAGCCGAGCGTTCAAGTCGGTGTAGGTCGCGCCGTCCACGGCGCCCGACGTCGACGTCGTCAGTTCGTAGCGTCCCAGGAAGTAGTCGGCGGCCTTGATGAGGGCGAGTGCCCCGAGCAGCACCGAGAGGTGCGCCTTCACCTGCGGAGTGACACGCTCGCCCTGCTTCTGGAAGCGGATCCCCCCGTTGACGTAGTGGGCGATGGCGGTGAGGAAGAAGGTGAGCAGAACGACGTTGAACAGCCAGTTCACGATGTACGTGTAGAAGGGCAGCTGGAAGACGTAGAAGCCGATGTCGTTGCCGAACCAGAACGCGTCGATCGGATCGGCGATGCCGAAATCCACGCGGTTGGTGAGGAGGAGCCACTCCTCCCACTGGTCGGAGGCGCCGGCCCCGATCGGCAGGGCGAACAGGAGCGTCACCGCGAGGCGCACGAGGCGCGGCCGCTGACCGGCGGAGGCGTGGTAGCGGGCGAGCACGTCCTCCTCGGGGCCGCCCGGGCGCTGCGCGGGTGCAATCCGGTCGGCGATCGTCAGGTTGCCGTAGAGCAGGGCGAAGAGGACGGCGATGAAGATCAGCGCCAGAACGATCTTGGAGAGGATGATGGTGCGCCAGACATCGGCCTGCGCCAGGGCGTCGAACCACAGGTAGTCGGTGTAGAAGCTGGCGGCGCCGCGCAACGACACCAGCACGATGATGACGGCGGCAATGGCGATGAACAGTCCCCAGCGCAAGCGGCGGGATCGGACCGGGGTCGGAGGCCGGCGCGGGCCACCCGGCGCCCTCGGTCCTGACATCGACATGGCCGGCAGCCTACTGCCGACGTTCCGCTTTGCCCGCTGCCCCGACCTTCCGACCGGTGGACAGAAGCGTCACCGCGCGCGGATTTCGGTGTCCCCGCCCGTATCTCTACTCGGCGGCCAATCGTCTGCGTGCAACCCGGCCTCGACCTCCTGACCGTCGAGTGGGTCCTCGCTGCACTCGGCGCGAAGTCGAGCGAAGAGAACGTCGACCTGGCCGGCGCCGACCCCGTCCGGAGCCGCAATCTCGATGTCGGCCGCCTGATCGTCCGGCGGCTCGTGTGCACTCGCCGGCCCCGCCTCGGTGGGTCCGCCGAGGCCGGCCGGTGGCTGCTGCTCCACGGCTTCGTCCGGCGGGGATCCGACCGTGACGAACCCGGCCAGCCACGCCGCCTCGAGCTCGGCACGCCTCTCCTCGGCGCTCAGACCGGGCCCGGATTGAATCCTCTGCTCCTCGAGGTCGCCGGCGGCCCGCGCGGCCTGCAGCGACCCATCGAGACGCCGAACGTGCTCGGCCATCTCGCTCACCACCTCGCCGAGGTCGGCGCGTAGCCGATCGCGCCCGGCACGTAAGCGCACCACCTCGGCGTTCAACTCGCGGCGGCGCCGATCGAGATCGGCCAGCACGTCGTCGCGCCACGCCTCCGCCGACACCGCCTCCAGCAGCGCCTCCTCGACTTCCGGCGCCACCTCCCCCGAAACCAGGGCGTCACGTGCCAATTGGCGCTCGAGCTCGGCGATGCGCTCGGACGCCGCCTCGATCGCCGAGGCCACGGACTCCAGGAACGCCCGCACCTCCGCGCGGTCGTACCCCTTGCGGGCGGGCGCGAACTCCCTCCGGGACACCTCCTCGGGGCTCAACGGCACGTCGGACGGCGGCTGCGGCTCGCCCGATGTCACCACAGCCTCCTCGCGCTCCTCACCGGTCCAATCGTTCACCGGGCCAATCGTAAGGCGTTCCCCGGTGGCGGCCGGGTACCGCCGAGCTGAGAGCGTCTCAGCGCGCCGGTGGGGACCAGTCGGGTGCGACGGCCGCGAGCGCCTCGCTCATCGAGGACACCTCCACGATCTCGAGCGCCTCCCCGGCGGCGGCGGACGCCTCCTCGAACTGCCCCGCGGGCACGAGCATCAGGCGGAAGTTCCGGCGTTCCGCCGCCCGCACCTTCTGAGCAATGCCTCCGACGCTGCCCACCGTTCCGTCCGGGGAGATGGTTCCGGTGACCGCCACGGGTTGCTCGGTGAGTTCCCCCGGCGTCAGCAGGTCCAGGACCGACAGGGAGAACGCCAAACCGGCAGACGGACCGGCGATGTTGCCGGTGGCGAAATCGATGTCGACGCCCAGATCGCCGACGTGGTTGGCGAGAATCACCCCCAGCAGGGGACGTTCGTCCTCCAGCGAGGTGCGGTTCTGGGGGTCGATGCACTCGTCGGCGCTGGACCCCAGCCGGATTTCCACGAAGACGCTCTCGGACTCGCCCTCCCGCCGGATACCGAACTCGACGAGTTCACCCACGGCGCGCCTCCGCACCGCCGACGAGACGTGCCCCGATTCCGACACCCGCTCACCGGCGACCTCGGTGATCACGTCGCCGATGACGATGTGCCCGGCGGCCGGCATGCAGGGGATCAGCCCGCTCACGACGACTTCGGACCGGGGGAGTTCGTAGCCCAACTCGCGCAGCGCCACATAGACCGAGACGTCCTGCGAACGGGTCATCAGGCGGGCGTCGGTGTTCCGGCGCTCCTGCGGCGACAGCCCCCTGTTGAAGACGTCCTCGTGCTGGAGCGTGGCGGATCCGTCGAAGTTCGCGCCCACCCACTGCCACAGCGACTCGGTGCGCTGCGCGGACACCGTCACGAAGCCGATGAGACTCATCGGCTCGTAGGTGGTCTCGCTCTCGGAGGAGACCGCACCGGTGGCCGAATAGACGTCGCCCGGGTACAACGCGTAGTAGGGCACGGAGACGAACGTCAGGACACCCAAGGCGGCCACGGCAAGCCCCAACACCGCCCCGGTCCAGATGGCCCGCCGCGGATTCCTCCGGATGAGGCGCCAGAGGCCGAGCGCCAGCCCACGGATCCCCATCCGACGAAGCGCCACCACCCGGGAGCGGATCGCCCGGGGACGCCACCGGAGCGCCCCACCGCGGATCGCAACCCCGACCCGCAGCACAACTGCCAGCCGATGCCGGAATCGTCGCCACCGGCTCGGTAGCGTGATGTCCACTGTGTTGTCGCCGGCCACCGCTCACCTCGCCACCACCGGACCTGCGGGCTCGGCTTCAACGCTAGAGGGTGTATCTCGCAGCGAGCGGCCGGAGACGCCCGGGGCGATCGCCCCGACACGCCGGGGCACCGGCCGCGACCGGGACCCCGGTGAGAGTTCCCGCTGGCGGGACCCCTTTCGCAGCCAGCGCGCCCGCCACGGACCCGGGGCGGGGTTCCGCTGGTGGCATCGGCTCGGGGCGACCGTGGCCCTGCTGGCGCTCATCGGCGCCCTCGGCGTCCTGCTGGCCGCGTTGGTCGGTCTCCTCGCCTTCGTCGGTGGTGTCGCCCTCGAGGCGATCATCGGCTGAGCACCGCGTGAGCAGCAGTCCGTTCCCGCGCATCGGCGGCGACCGCTCCATCCACCGCCCGTGACCGAGCGCCGCTCCCCGCCCGAACCTGCCGAACTCCGGCGGCGCCGCGCCGCCGCCCTCAGTGGATTCGACCGCGCCGAGCCCACGGCGCGCAAGGGTCTCGGCGACCCGAGTCCGAGGGTTCGCTGTGCGGCATTGAGCGCACTCGAGCGCCTGGGTGCGCTGGACGGCCCGTCACTGGCCACGGCCCTGGCGGACCCCGAGCCGGAGGTTCGTGCCCATGGGGCGGAACTGGCCGCCGGCCGCACCGACGTGGACCTCCACGGCGCGCTCTCCGACAGCGACCCTCGAGTGGTCGAAGCCGCCGCCTGGGCCTGCGGTGAGCACCCGCCGCCCGCACCGGCCATCGTGTCGCGCCTCTGCGAGCTGGCAACCGGTCATCCGGAGCCGCAGTGCCGCGAGACGGCGGTCGCCGCGCTGGGAGCTCTCGGCGACGAGGCCGGACTCGCCGCCGTCCTCACCGCCACTCGGGACCGGGCAACCGTGCGCCGGCGCGCCGTCCTGGCATTGGCCGCCTTCTCGGGCCCCGAGGTGGACGAGGCCCTCGAACGGGCAGCCGGCGACCGCGACTGGCAGGTTCGCCAAGCGGCCGAGGATCTTCTCTAGAAGTGCACCGCCGCCGGGACCTGGGTGCAGGCCCGCCTCGAGCCCGTTGCGCGCACTCGTGCCCGAACGAAGCTTGAGGATCTTCGCTGAATCATTCCCCGTCGGAGATGTCCACGAACATGCCGCTCATCAGGTCCAGCGCCTCGAGAGACCGCCCTGCGCCGCGCACCACGCACTCCAGGGGGGACTCCACCCGTCGGACCGGGACGCCGGCCTCGTTGGCAATACGCTGGTCGATCCCGCTGAGCAGGCCGCCGCCTCCGGTCAGGTGGAGTCCGCGGCGCGAGATGTCGTTGGCCAATTCAGGCGGTGTGTTGGACACGCAGTTCAGGATCGAGTTGAGAATCGCCCGCAGCGGGCTGGCGATGGCCTCACGGATTTCCCCGGAATTGAGCGTGATGACCTCTGGCGTGCTCATCGAGACCCGCCGGCCGCGAACCTGCATCTCGACGTCCCTGCCGACGTTGAGCGCGGACCCGATCGTGACCTTGATCCGCTCGGCCGTTTGCTCCCCGACGGCGATGTCGTAGTTGGCCCGGAGGTAGGTCTGCACGGCGTCGTCGACGGCGAACGACCCGACCCGCTCGGCCTCGAGGGCGACCACGCCGCCCAGGGAGATCAACCCGGACTCTGTCGTCCCGCCCCCGATGTCGACGATCAGATTCCCCACCGACTTGTCGATGGGCAGGTTGGCGCCGAGAGCCGCGGCGATCGGCTGCTCCATCAGCATGACATTCCCCGCCCCGGCCCGACGTGCCGCCAGCTTCACGGCCCGCATCTCGACGAGCGTGAGCGCCGAGGGGACGCAGATCACCACCCGGGGACGGTTGAACCGGTTCACCCCCACCTGGTGGAAGATGGCGCGCATCATCTGCTCGGTCATGTCGAAGTCCGTGATGGCGCCGCTGCGCAGCGGCCGGTGGGCCACGATGTAGCTCGGGGTTCGGCCGATCATGCGCCAGGCCTCGGAGCCCATGGCGAGCACCTCGCCGGTCTGCCGATGCAGGGCGATGACCGTGGGCTGCTGATAGAGGATGTCCTGGCCGGGGGAATAGACCAGCGTGTTGGCGGTTCCCAGGTCGATCGCCAGAGCGCGTGCCATGGCGAACTACCGGTGCCGGCGCCGGTGGCGCGCCCTGGCGGAGGGGGGCCGGAGCGCCGACATCTCGGCGTCGAAGCGGTCCATGCTCGATGTGAACGTCGTGCGATCCCGGTGTCGCAGCCAGAGCAGCAGGAATCCGAGCAGGCACACACCGACCGCCACGAACAGAAAGATCACACCAGCCACTCGTTGCCTCGCTCCAGCCTTGCTACAGCGGGTTGGCCCGCTGCACGTACTCCTCGATCTCCGAGAGGTGCTGGGACTCCCTTCCCCAGCTCTCGCCTCCGGACCACTTCTCGCGTTTCCAGATCGGGACGGTGGCCTTCAACGCGTCGATGCAGAAGCGAGCCGCACCGAATGCCTCGGTGCGATGCGGCGCGGAGGCCACGACCACGACCGCGGCCTCCCCGATCACCAGGGTACCGACCCGGTGGAGCAGTGCCAGGCGCGCCACGTCGGGCCACAACTCGCGGGTCTGGGTTGCCACCGCCCGCAGGCGGCGCTCCGCTTCGATCTCGTACGCCTCATAGGTCAACTCGTAGACGTCGGGGCGATCCGGCGAACTGTCACGGGCATTGCCGGAGAACATGACGACGGCACCGCAGTGCGGCCGGTTCGCCCAACCCACCGCCGTGTCCAGCGGCAACGGTGTGCTGAAGAGGCCGACCCAGGTATCACCCTCTGGCAGACGCACGGACTAAGGATAAGTCCCGACGCAGCCGGATCGAGTCATTCCGGCCGCGGATTCGCGGTGCGGTGACAGGCCGATCCGGTTGCCGGCGCCCTTGCCCCGGCGCATGGCTCAGGGCGCCGGGAGTCGCGCGGCGCGGCGCGCTCGCGCCATCACACCGATCGCGATCCCGAGACCGATCGCGCCGGCGGCGAGCAGCACCGTCAGTGACCGGCGCTGGAGCACCGACGAGGTCGTGATGGCCCATGGCTTGGCGTGATGCGCGTCGACGTAGCACTCCTCGTTGCTGTGGCGCGGCACCCACCCGGCGTCGCGCAGGCGGGCGTTCGACACAACCCACGGGAACCGCGTGTAGGGCACGACGCCGGGCGGCGTGGGGGCCAGGCGCCAGCGCCACCGGAAACGTGCCAGCCAGGACGCCACCTGCGGCGGAACGCGCAGCCAGGGCACGGTGCCGCTCAACTGCCGCGCGTCGGCCGCCGGGACGTAGCCATCCGGCGCGACGTTGTAGGCCCCGGAGAGGTCGCCCAGGACCGCCAACTCCACCGCGGCGGCGAGGTCGTCGAGATGCATGAACTGCACCGGAGGATCATCGTCACCGGCGGCCACGCTCACCGAGGCTCGCAGGATGCGCGCCGCCCAACTGCTCTCGCCCGGCGCCACGGCGGTGACGGGGCGGAGAACCACGAGCCGGACGCCCGGATTCGCCGCGTGCCACTCGGCGGCGAGCCGTTCGACCTCGGCCTTGTGTGCTGCAAAGGAGAACCCCGGGTTGGGTCGCAACAGCGCCTCCTCACCCAGCGGGACCGGATTGTTGGGCCAGGCGCCGTAGACCATCGCGCTGGACATCAGGACGACGCCGGACACCTGTGCCTCCGAGGCGCCGGCCAGCAGGCGGCGGAGGATCTCGATGTCGAGGCTCGCCGACTCCAACCCGTCGCGACGAGGATCGAATGCCGAGACGAGATGGGCGACCACGTCGACGCCCTCGAGCAGCGCCGCCACGTCGTCGGTTCGGAGATCTCCCTGTCGCAGGTCGGCTCCCAGACTCGACTGCAGGGGCTGCACATCCACCCCCACGACCCGGACGTCGCCCGTTCGCGACGCCAGGAGGGCCGCCAGTCGCGAGCCGATGGAGCCGGCCACCCCGGTGATGGCCACCACGAGCGGCGCTCCGGAGTCGCGCCGTTGGCCGTCCCCGCGAGCGGTTGGTGCGACATCATTCATGCTGGGGCTCCAAGGTAACGGCGTCGACCCCCATCTACGATGCTGGCGTGCCTCCGTCCGACCCTCCACTCGGCGATGACCCCACCGAGCCGGGCGGCGGGCAGGATCCGCTCGGCGGATGGCCGCTCATCGGTGATCTGACCAGGTTGCTCCGCTCCCCCGCGGTCAGCCGCCAAGCCGCCGAGCAACTCGCCGTGGCGGTGGCCGCCGACGGCGCCGCCGAGCAGAACACCGCACCCGCCGATCGGATCGCCTTCGGCGAGCTGGCCGGCATCGCCCAGCTGGCGGCGGAGGCGGCAACCGGACTCCCGATCACCGCCGACCGCCGCGCGATCGAGGTCTCGGTCGTGAACCGGAGCGGTTGGGCACACCACACCCTGCGCGACTGGCGCCCGCTGTTCGGTCAACTCACCGAAGGGCTCACCGAGAAGGAGGCGGCGGACGCCGCGTCGTCGCCGGAGGGCAGCCCCGAGGCACTGCTGCGCCGCCTGATGGAGCCACTCGCACCGCTACTGGCGGACATGACCGCAGGCTCGCTGACGGGGCGACTGGCGCGGGTTGCCCTCGGGACCCATGACGTGGCGCTGCCCCGGGTGCGCAGCGACCGGCTCCTGCTGGTCGAGCCCAATATCAGCGCCTTCGCGGAGGCCTGGAGCGTGCCGCGCGACGACACCTGCCTGTGGGTGTGCGTGCACTCCCTCATCTGCAATGCGGTCCTCGGCGTTCCGTCGGTCCACCAACGGCTGACCGGCCTGCTGCGGCAGTTCGCGGGCGGCTTCGAGATCAACCCCGAGAAGATCGCCGAATCGCTGCAGGAGAAGCTCGGAGATCTGGATCCGGAGCAGGCCATGGGTGAGATGCCCACGCTGCTGTCGAGCCCGGAGATGCTGCTGGGCGCGACGCGTTCGGAGCGCCAGGAGGCTCTCGCCGATGATCTGGCGGACTTCGGGGCCGTGCTGAGTGGCTACGTCGACATCACCACGGACACGGCCTGCGCGCAGATGCTCGGCTCCGGAAGTCCCGTCCGGGAGGCGTTCCGGCGGCGGCGCCTCGCCCCGCCGAGCGAGGCTCGCCAGCTGGGGCGGTTCCTGGGGGTGGACGTCGGACCGGAGGCGTCGGCACGCGGGGCGCGCTTCGTGCAGGGCGTGGCCGAGCGGGCGGGCACCGAGGGACTCGCGCGCCTGTGGCAGGCAGCCGAGAACTGGCCGACACCGAACGAGGTCGAGGCCCCCGGGCTGTGGTTGGCCCGTCTGGAGGTCTACGAGCGTCCCGGCGACTCGGGCCCCGGCGGCGGCCGGCCCGATCCCGGCGACTGAGCGGACCCCCCTTCCCGCTGCGGGCCCCGGGGTGCCGTGCGGGGCCGGCGCCCCGGCAGGTGGCGTGGCAGGTGGCGCGGCAGACTCGGAGGTGGCTTGCCGCGACTCACGTTCTTGGCACCGATCAGGTGCAGGATCGCTGCCGCCGAGAGCGCCACGGTGATCAGGATGAAGCCGATCCGCAATGACATCGGGATCACCGCGAGCGCCGAGCCGACCACCCAGGAGAGTTGGAACCGGGTCTCGAACCGGCCGAAGCTGCGGCCGTAATCGGCGTTCGGCGCATCCCGCTGCACGACCGAGTCGAACGCCACCTTGCCGGCCGCCGCGGCCAGGCCGACGACCAGCGCCACCGCGATGGCTCCCTTCAATCCGCCGTCCCAGATCGCCAGCAGGCACACCGCTGCGGGCACGAGCAGCATCAGTTGCAGGATCGACTCCTCGCGCGCGCCTTCGCGCATCCGGGCCGCGACGGCGGATCCGCCCAACGTGCCGATCATGGCGAAGGCCCCGACGAGATACACCTGCCAGATGGCGTCGTCGCGCAGCCCGAAGGCCACCAGGAACGTCATGAACCCCAGGACGCCGCGCAGCACCGCGGTGCCCGAAGCCGCCAGACGTATCCCGAACCCCTTGATCTCCGCGGTCGCCGAGCCGGCCTCGTCCGGGGAGGTTCGGGGCGCCACCTCGGCCGGCGGCAGGCGAAAGGCGAGCGCACACGAACCCAGAAAGACCCCGCTGGCCACACCCATCACCCAGTCGGAGCCGGCGTAGCGCTGGATCAGCCAGGCGGGGACGCCCCCGACGAGACCGGCGACGCCGCTGAGGACCGCCAAGCGGGAGTTGCGGTTGACCAACTCGTGCTCGCTGCGCACCGTGACGGGGACGATGGAGGCCTTGGCGACGGCGTACCCCTTGCCGAGAACGAGTACGGCGAACGCCAGGGGGAACAGCAGGCGTGAATCCACGTTGCCGATCATGAAGAAGGCGGTCAGCGCGCGACCGGCGTTCAGCAGGACGATGAGGAGGCGCCGACCGCCGGGGGCCCGGTCGACGGCGGGTCCGATGAGTGGCGCCACGAGGGCGAAGGGCGTCAGCGTGAGGAACAGGTACAGCAGCACGCTGGATCGCGCCGCGCCCGCCTCGACGGAGAAGAACAGGGAGTCGGCGAGTGCCACGGCGATCATGGCGTCGCCGGCGGCGGAGAGAGCGTGCACCCGTGCCAGGCGCACGAAGGCGGTCACCGTCCGAGGGCCGTCGCCATGTGACCGGGGGTGGCGCGGCTCGCGTACCGGGGACCAGCCGCCGGCCGTGGACATGGCTTCCTCCCTAGGTGCCTCCCGTCCCGGTAGTGGAGGCGACAGGCTCAGCGTACTTGTACCCCACGCCCCGGACGGTCACGATCCGCCGCGGATTGGACGGCTCGATCTCCACCTTGCGCCGCAACCGCCGGATGTGGGCGTCGAGGGTCTTGGTGTCGCCGACGTAGTCCATCCCCCAGACCTGGTCGATGAGATCGTCGCGGGTCACGACCCGGCCCGCGTTCGAGATCAGCACCCACAACAGGTCGAACTCCTTGAGCGGCAGCCGCATGATCTCGCCCCGCACCCGCACCTCGTGGCCCTGCGGATCGATCAGCACGTCGCCGACCTCGACGGGCCGCTCCGGGTCCTCGCGGACCACCTCCGCTAGCTCGGTCTGCGTTTGGGCGCGGCGCAACACGGCGCGGATCCTCGCCACGAGCTCGCGGAACCGGTAGGGCTTGGGGACGTAGTCATCGGCCCCGACCTCCAGGCCCACCACCATGTCGATCTCCTCGCCCTTGGCGGAGACCATGATGATCGGGACGTTGGAGATGCTGCGGATCTCGCGGCACACGTCCAGGCCCGATACCCGCGGCAGCATCACATCCAGCAGGACCACGTCGGGCCTGCACGCCTCGAAGCGGTCCAGCGCCTCGCGCCCGTCTCGGGCGATGTCGAGGGCGAAGCCTTCCCGGCGCAACCCTGCGCTGAGAGCCTCGACGAAGGACGCCTCGTCCTCAACGACCAGCACCCGTACCGAGCGGCTCATGAGGATCGCCCCCGCCTCCCGGCGCGCACGGCGCGGGGGGTCCCGGTCAGCTCACCGACCGGCGAGCCGCCGGCAAGCGGATCGGGCGGTTGGGACGAACCCGATTCGACGACCAGCGGCAGCCGGAGCGTGAACGTGCTGCCCTCACCCTCCATCGACTGCGCCTCCACGTCCCCCTGGTGGTTGAGCGCCACATGACGGACGATGGCCAGTCCGAGGCCGATCCCGCCCGATGAGGATGTTCGCGAGCGGTCAACGCGGTAGAACCGCTCGAAGATACGGGTCAGGTCGCCCTGGGGGATTCCGATGCCCATGTCCTGCACCGACAGTTCCGCCGAGGTCTCGCCGCGCCGGACGCGCATGCCCACCGTCGTACCGGCCGGGGAGTACTTGATGGCATTGTCGAGCAGGTTGTGGACGGCGGAGGCGATCTGACGGCGGTCGGCGCAGACGAGAACCGGCTCGCTGGGAGCGGCGACCGTGACGGCTGTCCCGCATTGCTCGGCCGCGTTGGCGAGCCGCTCGACGACCGCGTTCACGACGTCCTGCAGCGCCAGAACGCTCCGCTCGCCGTCGACGTCGCGCTCCACCCGGCTGAGTTCGGCCAGATCGTCGATGGCGCGCGTCATCCGTTCGGCCTCGGCAACCATGCGATCGGCCAGGCCGACCACCGTGGCGTGGCCCTCGGCACCGAACGCGGCCTCACCCGCCACGCTGACGCTGTCCGACAGCAGGTCGACGATGGTCTCGGCCAGGAGGCTGATCGCTCCGACGGGGGTCCGCAACTCGTGGCTGATGTTCGAGACGAAGTCCCGGCGCATCGTCTCGACCCGCTCCCGCTCGGTGATGTCCTCGATGAGCGCCACGGCTCCGCCGGCCATCGGTGATGCGCGGAGCATGAAGACGCGTTGTGGCGGCCCGTAGAGCCGCACCTCCTCCCGGACTGTCATCCCCCCGCACGCCGTGTGCAGGACTCGGTTCAGGGCGGCGTCCATCAGCGCGTGGCCGTGTCGGGCGGAAACGGTGGAGAGTTCACTGTCGTCTCGAAACACCACCCGGCCTTCGGCGTCGGAGATCACGACGCCCTCGGTCATACGGGAGATGACCTCGCCGAGACGCCGCAACCACTCGGCCCGCAGATCGCCCGACTGCTCCAGAGAACGCAGCCGGTCGCCCAGAGCATCGATTGCATCGCCGACGTCCCCGTCGCCCGCGGCACGAAGTGGGACGGCCTCCGTGGACGCCAGAAGGCCGGCGAGGCTGCCTGTCGATCCCCGCTCGGATCCTCGCTCAGCTGCCGGAGCACCCTGGAGCCGGGTCGCCGACCGCCGGGCGCGGCGATAGCGCACCGCCACCAGGCCGAGTCCCGCGGCGGTGAGGGCGAGCGCCGTGCCGAGAATCACGATCGCGGTCGTCATCGCTGCCTCCGGGGGAGACCGGTCGCTTCGCCCCGGTCGCCCTCGCCGGCGACGGCGCCCCGCTGCAGCAACAGGCCGAGAGACGTCTCGTTGGCCGACTCCCCGTTCGCGGTCAGTTCGGCAAGCCCCCCCAAGCCTGTCAACGTCACCCAGCCCCCGGCCACGAGCGCCCGGTCCGATCCCCGCGGCGCTGCTGCCGGGTCGGTCGCCTCGTGGGCGGTCAGCACCCGGAATCCGCCGTCGGCCATCTCCTCGATCCCGGTGATCGCACTTCGGATCGCACCGACGGGCGCCAGAGTCGCCCAGCGAACCCCGCGCAGGGCGCCCCGTGAACTGTTCGGCACGTTCATGTTCAGCGCCCGCACATCGTGGGTGCCCATGAACCAATCGGTCAGGTCGAGCGCAACGGACGCGGCGGTGTCCCAATGCACATCGCCGTCGGCCCACGCGGTGCTGACAGCGAGTCCCTTGGCACCCCAGGCGGCGGCGGCCAGGGCGGCTCCGACGGTTCCCGAATGCAGCGCGGAGCGCCCGACATTGAAGCCGGCGTTGATCCCCGACAGGACGAGATCCGGTGGAGCGCCGACCGCTCCGAGGCACCCGAGGATGACGCACGCTGCCGGCGTCGCCTCGGCGGCGTGGGCACTGACGCCCTCCAGACTCGGCAGGGTCCGAGGATGAACCTCGATCGGATGGTGCAACGCCAGCGATCCCATCGAGGCACCGGTGCCGCTCATCTCGCGCTGCGGCGCCAGGATGCAGACGTCGTGGCCGGCGCCCACCGCATGGCGCGCCAGGGCCTCCAGTCCGGGAGCTTCGATACCGTCGTCGTTCGTGACCAGGATTCGCATCGACTACCCGGCCGGCGGCCCGCCGGCGGACTCCGGTGGCGGTTCGCCGGTCACCTCATCGGACTGCCCGGGCCGCCAACCGTCCACCATGTAGCGCACCCGCTCACCGATGTTGACCGCGTGGTCTCCGATCCTCTCGTAGTAGCGCGCGATCAGGGCCAGTTGCACGCCCGAGACGAGGTCGCCCATCTCACGGCCCTCCTCGCCCACGATCATGGCGAGGCACTGGTGGTTCAGGCGGTCGAGGCGGTCGTCGATGTCGTCGAGGGCGGCGGCCAGACCGGAGTTGCCGTCGGCGTAGGCGTCCACGGCGAACCGGAACAGCCGGGCCGCCTCCTCGCTCATCTGCGTGATGAGGCCGCGCAGGCGCGGGCCGAACTCGGTGCCATACATGCGGCGCATCGCCTTGGCGATGTTCTCCACCAGGTCACCGGAGCGCTCGATCTCGTAGTTGATCGTCAAAGCGGCCATGATCGCCCGCAGGTCCCCCGCCATGGGCTGCTGCAGAGCCAGCAACTGGTGGCAGTGGTTCTCCAGGGCAAGCGAGGCCTCGTCCAGCAGGTTGTCGGCGTCGATGATCTCCTGCGCCGCAGCCAGGTCGCTGGACAGCAGCGCCTCGGTGCAGCGCGGTATCGACTCGATCACGAGCCCCGCCATGCGGATCAACTCGATCCGGACCTCCTCGAGTTCGTCAGCGAACGGCTTGCGGAGACTCTCGACCATTGCGGCACCTCCTGGCGAGCCGGTCGATGGTTGGGTAATCCGGCGGGGCGCTTCAGCCGAAGCGGCCGGTGACGTAGTTCTCCGTGCGCTCGTCGGACGGGTTGGAGAAGATCTTCTCGGTCTGGTCGAACTCCACCAGCAGCCCGTAGCGGGAGTTCGTGTCGGCGTCCACCTCGGCGGTGAAGAACGCCGTGCGGTCCGAGATGCGGGCCGCCTGCTGCATGTTGTGGGTCACGATGATGATCGTGTAGTCCTCCTTGAGGTTGTGCATGAGCTCCTCGATGTGCGCCGTGGAGATGGGGTCCAGGGCCGAGCACGGCTCGTCCATGAGCAGCACGTCGGGGCTGGTGGCGATGGCCCGGGCGATGCAGAGGCGCTGCTGCTGACCGCCCGAGAGGCCCATGGCGGAGTCCTTGAGGCGGTCCTTCACCTCGTCGAACAGGGCCGCGCGCCGCAGCGAGGCCTCCACGATCTCGGGGAGTTCGCCCTTGGAAGCCACCCCGGCGATCCGCGGGCCATAGGCCACGTTGTCGAAGACGGACTTCGGGAAGGGGTTCGGCTTCTGGAACACCATGCCGACGCGGCGGCGCACCTCCACCGGGTCCACCCGCTGGTCGTAGAGGTTGACACCGCGGAACAGCAGTGTTCCGGTGGCCCGCGCCCCCTCGATGAGCTCGTTCATCCGGTTGAAGCAGCGCAGCACCGTGGTCTTGCCGCAGCCCGAAGGGCCGATGATGGCGGTGATCTCGCGCTCGCTGATGTCCATGGTGACGTCGCGGACGGCCTGGTTCGGGCCGTAGTAGCAGTTCAGGTCCTCCACGCGGAACACGACGTCGGGCGGGAACGCCTCCCCCTCGGCTGTTGCGGCGACCCCCGGCGGGGCCTCGGAAGCCCGGGGCACGGCACCGTCGCCGTTCATTGCCACCTCCGCTTCGTCTGTCACTGTGGTCATCGGTCTACACCCTCGGTTCCGGCGATTCTCGGACTCATCGCTTCTTCTCGAAGTGGTTCCGCAGGAAAATCGCCGCTGAGTTCAGCAGCAGCACCACTACCAGCATTACCACGATCGCGGCCGCCGCGGCAGGGGCGAAGCCGCCGTCCCGCCCGGATTGCTGAACCCAGCGGGTGATGAGGATCGGCATGGCCGTGAAGCGTTCCTGCAGTTGCGTGATGTCCGCCAGTCCGGACTGCCCGCCCAAGAAGCCTGTGACCGCCCCCACCAGGATCAGCGGTGCGGCCTCGCCGATGGCGCGCCCGAGCGACAGCAGGGTGCCGGTGAGGATGCCCGGAGCCGCGTACGGCAGGATCTGCGTGCGGATGACCTCCCACTTGGTGGCGCCCGCCCCGTAACCCGCCTCGCGGAGCGACTGGGGTACGGCGCGGATCGCCTCGGAAGAGGTGATGATGACGATCGGCAGCACCAGCACGGCGAGGGTGATGCCCGCCGCGGTGACCGACTTGCCGCCGGTCAGGTCCTCGAGGCCCCGAACGAAGATGGCCAGCCCGAGCAGCCCGTACACCACCGACGGCACGCCGGCCAGGTTGCGGATGTTCAAATCGATGAAGCTCGTGAGCCGTGACTTGGGGGCGTACTCCTCCAGGTAGATGGCGGCACCGATCCCCAGCGGGAACGCCAGGACAATCACGAAGACGGCGATCCAGAGCGATCCCCGGATTCCCTGGAACACGCCCAGTTCCGGATCCCCCGACTGCGAGCGCAACCCCCCGGAGAGGAAATCCCCGAGCCGCCCGCTCAGCACCGACCAGCCGTCGGTGACGGTGTCCACGAGCAGCACCGCCAGGACGAGCAGCGACACCAGCAGCGCGATCTGGAGCAGAACGCGGAACACCCCGCCGCGCACGTCCCGCGAGCGGCGGTACACCTCCGAGGTGACCGCCTTGCGGGTCCTGTCGTCGAAGACGCGTCCGAGTCGCATGGCCGCCGGTCAGTACTTGTTCTGGAAGCGCCGCACGAAGCGGTCGGCGATGAGGTTCATGCCGAGCGTGAGCACGAAGAGCATCAGGCCCACGAAGTAGAGCGATTCGAAAGTCAGGCCCTCGCCCACCACGCTGTCGGTGCCCGATGCCAGCGAGGCCATCGCCGCGGTCATGGTCAAGCTGCCGTCGAAGACGTTGTGGGTGTAGACGGCGGTGTCGCCGCCGCCGCCGGCGATGAAGACCACCATGGTCTCCCCGACGGCGCGCGACGTGGTCACGATGAACGCCGCCACGAGGCCCGACACGGCCGCCGGCAGCACGATCCGCAATGTGGTGGACACCTTGCGCGATCCAAGCCCGGCCGAGGCCTCGCGCAGCGAGTCCGGCACCGCCTTCATGGCGTCCTCGGAGATGGAGGCCATCAGCGGGACGCTCAGGATCCCCACCCCGACACCGGCGGCCGCCAGGTTGCCCAGGCGGGCGTCCTGACCGAACCAGACGTCGATGTGCTGGATGATGTTGGGCGAGATCCATTGCAGGGCGAAGAACCCGAACACGACGCTGGGGATGCCGGCGAGGATCTCCAGCGTGGGCTTCATCCAGCGCCTGGTCCGCGGCTTGGCGTACTCGGAGAGATAGACCGCCGCCCCCAGGCCCAGGGGAGTGGCAATCAGCGTGGAGACCCCGACGACCAGGCCGGTCGAGACGATCAGGGTCTTGATGTCGTAGAAGCCGCGGCGGGGGAACCACCCGGTGGTCCAGACCGACGCCCACTCGATGTTGATCATGAAGGTCAGGGCATCCCGGACGAGCGCCAGGACGATCAACGCCGACACGACGATCGAGGCGAAGGCGGCGATGAACATGACCGTCCGCACCGCCGACTCGCGGTCGCGCCGGTCCCGGCTGCCCGACAGGGCTTCGAGGGTGACAGGACCGGTGGCCGTCAAAAGCCCGCCGCTGTGCACGCGGGCGCCGAACCGGGCGAGCACCCCACCCGCCACCACCACGAGGGAGCCGATCAGAGCCAGCCACCAGCCCAGGCCCATCTCGAAGAGGAGGTCGCGCTTGGCGAACTGGTTCTCGAAGCGGTAAGAGGTGAAGTAGACGTAGAGCGCACCGACCGCGCCGATCGAGGCCAGCGGCATCGCCACCATGCGCCGGCCCGCCAGCAGGGGATAGCCGATGACCCCGCAGATGACGACGACGGCGATGAGGATCCAACCGTTGCCGAACGACCCGGCTGTCTGCTGCGCCAGGTCGGTCCCGCCCAGCAACCAGGGCAGATTCGGCTCGAAGGCGTTGGCCGTGAGGCGGGAGCCCTGCAGCACGACCCACGGCAGGAAACCCGAGACCACCAGCAGGCCCAGGCCGGAGAGGACAACCAGCGCCGACGGCGGCACCGCACGCAGGGATCCGAGTGCCAAGCGCGCACTGCGACGACCACCGAGACGCAGCGCGAAATCGGTCACGGGCGGAACCTACCAAGCGACAGTGCGCGCGACACCGACGAGACAGGCTCCAGCGCACAGTGTGACATCGCTGGGCCAGCGGCCTGAGCCATCGCCGCTGGCCCAGCGAGACATTCGGGGAGCATTCACGACCGATCACGCTCTCCCGTGCCGTGGCGCTCGTTCGGCTCGGCAATCAACCCCCGATGATGCGGCCGGCCCAGGTGGCGGCCGTGGCGCTTCGGGCGTCGTCGGTCAAGGTGACGTAGCCGACATCGCTGACGGCCTGCACCAGGCCGCTCTGGCTCATGTAGAAGTCCACGTAAGCGGTGATGGCTTCGCTGGCCGCGGCCCGCTCGGCGTTCACGTAGATGTACAGCGAGCGGGACACCGGGTACTCGCCGCTGGCGATCGTCGCCGGCGTGGCGGCAACACAGCCGTCACCGCCGTCCACCTCGAGCAGCTTGACGTCGGCGTTGACGGCGTAGGCGAAGCCCACCCAGCCGAAGCTGCCCGTGGCACCCTCGATGCCACCGATGATCACGTTGTCATCAGCGGCCGACACATAATCCGGGCGGGTCGTGGCCGCCTCGTCCTCGCCGATGGCGCCGGCGGTGGCACGGGCGTCGCCGATGTCCTCGAGCACGATCTCGATGAAGCTGTCATAGGTGCCCGACTCGCTGCCCGGCGCCGTGATGTCCAGGTCCATATCCGGCAACGAGGTCGACGAACCCAACTCGGCCGCCAGGCCCGCCGCGTCGGACCAGTTGGAGTAGCCGACCGACTCGGGTCCCACCAGGGCGTATAGATCCTCGAAGTTCAGGCAGCTCACCGAGTCGTTGTCGTTGTTGGTCAACACCGCGATGCCGTCGATGGCGACCCGCAATTCGATCCAGTCGATACCCGCCTCGGCGCAGTCCGCAGCCTCGGCCTCCTTGATCTGCCGGGAAGCGTCAGAGATGTCGGTCTCGCCGGCGCAGAACAGCTTGAAACCGTCACCGGTCCCGGGACCGTCCACCGTCACATTCACGCCCGGCGCCACGTCCCCGAACAACTCCGCCACACGCACCGAGATCGGCTCCACCGTCGAGGAACCCGAAATCGTCACCGACCCCGACACCTCCGCCGCAGCGTCGCTGCCGGCCGCGGCCCCATCACCGGCCGGGGCGGGAGCCGCCGGCTCCTCCTCCTCGAGACCGAACGCGCCGTCGTCGTCGGCCGCGGCGGGAGGGGCCGCGGCGGGAGGGGCCGCGCCGCTGCCTCCACCATCATCGCCATCTGTGCCGCAGGCCGCCGCCAGCAGCACCGCCGCGCACAACACTGCGCCGCACCGCATCCAACCCTTGCTTGTCCAACCCTTGCTCGTCGGTGTCACGTCTTCCTCCTCGACTCGCCGAACGACGAGCGCACGGTAACGACGCAACAAAGCCGGGGGCCGAAAGGAATGTGAACGGAAGGTGAACCGAAATTGACGGGTACGGGCGCGGCGCGCCCGGGGGGTCAGGCCTTCGGGTCGCCGGGCAGGCCGTGCAGGGTGTCGTGGGGTGAGACGGTGCCCGGTCGGGGCGGGGTCCAGGTGCCGTCGGGATGCAGGGTCCAGGCCCGTGCCTGCGCGGCGAGGCTCGTGTCCAGGATCTGCTGCAGCCGCGCCTGCAGCCGCGGGTCGTGCACGGGCACGAGGGCCTCGACGCGGCGGTTCAGGTTGCGAGGCATCAGATCGGCCGAGCCGATGAGGTACACCGGCCGCCCCACGCCGTTGGCGTTGCCGAAGTAGAAGATGCGCGAGTGCTCCAGGTAGCGGCCCACCACGGACCGCACGCTGATGGTCTCCGACAGGCCCGGCACACCCGGGCGCAGGCAGCAGATCCCCCGAATCAGCAGGTCGATGCGGACCCCTGCCGCCGATGCGGCGTACAGGGCGTCGATCATCTCGGCGTCCACGAGGCTGTTCAGCTTCAGGACGATGTGCCCCTCGTCGGTGTGCGCGGCCTCGGCGGCAATGAGGTCGGCGAGGTGCGGCCTCACCCCTTCGGGTGCCACGACGAGTTCGCTGTAGGTGAACCCGTGGCCATAGCCGGTGAGCCGGTTGAACAGATGGGACAGGTCGGCCCCGATGTGCTCATCGGCGGTCAGCAACCCCAGGTCCTCGTAGATCCGGGCGGTGAGGGCGTTGTAGTTGCCGGTTCCGACGTGGCAGTAGCGCCTGATGCCGCCGGGTTCGGCGCGCACCACCAGGCAGATCTTGGCATGCACCTTCAGCCCCACCAGCCCGTAGGCCACGTGCACCCCGGCGTTCTCCAGCTGTCGCGCCCAGCCGATGTTGGCCTGCTCGTCGAAGCGGGCCTTCAACTCCACGACCACCGCCACCTGCTTGCCAACTTCGGCGGCTGAGACGAGCGCCTCCACGATGTCGCCGTCGCCGTCGGTGCGATAGAGGGTCATCTTGATGGCCAGCACGTCGGGATCCTCCGCCGCCTGACCGATGAACTCCTGCACCGAGGCGCCGAACGAGTCGTACGGGTGGTGGGCCAGCACGTCGGCGTTGCGGATGGCGGCGAAGAAGTCCGGGATGCCATCGCTCCGGGGCCGCAGGGGTGCCGGAACCAACTGGTGGCGCGTCGGCCAGCGCAGATCGGGTCTCTCCAGGCTGCAGAGCTGCCCCAGGCCGGCCACGTCCAGGAGCGTCTCGCCGGTATAGACGTCGCCGGGCAGCACGTCGAGCTCGTCCATCAGCACATTGCGGATGGCCACCGAGGCCCCCGAACCCATTTCCAGGCGAACCACCGCACGGAACCGGCGCCGCTGCAACTCGGCCTCGACCGCCGTCAGCAGATCCTCCGCCTCCTGCTCGTCCACCGACAGGTCGGCATTGCGCGTCACCCGGAAGCAGGCGTGCTCGATGGTGCCCATGCCCGGGAACAGCGCACCCAGATGCGCGGCGATGACCTGCTCGATCGGCACGAAGCGCTCACCGTCGGGCAGGCTCAACAACCTGCCGTACGTGAACGGCACCTTGATGCGAGCGAAGCGTTGCCGGTCACCGCTGGGGTCGACCAGGCGCACGCCGAGGCTGGTCGAGAGGTTCGAGATGTACGGGAACGGGTGGCCGGGGTCGACGGCCAGCGGCGTCAGGATGGGGTAGATCCGGTCGGCGAACTCGCCCTCGAGGAACTTGCGATCGTCGAGATCCAGATCACTCCAGTCGACGACACGGATCCCCTCCGCGGCCAGGGCGGGAAGGATCTCGTCGCCCAGTGCCACCTCGAGTGTTCTCTGCAGGTCCTCCACCTGAGTGCGGATCCCCGCCAACTGCGCCTGGGGTCTCATCCCGTCGAACGAGCGCTCCAGGTGGCCGTCGGCAATCCGAGCCTTGAGGCTCGCGACGCGCACCTGGAAGAACTCATCCAGGTTGCCGGCTGCGATGACGCAGAAGCGGAGCCGCTCGAGCAGCGGGACGGCCTCGTCGCCGGCGAGATGCAGCACCCTGGCGTTGAAGTCGAGCCACGAGAGCTCGCGATTCAGGTAGCGGAACGCCTGCTCGGACACGTCGCCGACGCCCCCGGCCGCCGTCGCGACGGTAACCGACCGCGGGTGCGCAGCTGCTTGGCCGGAGGCCGAGGCGACAGTCACACCCACTGCTCCATCACGGCTCGCCGTACGCCTCCAGTTCGTCCTCGTCGTAGCCGAGATCCCACTCGAGCAAGAGGTTCTGGCGCACGGCATCCCGGTTTATGCGCTCTCTGTTCCGGCGGAACTGCGGATCATCCCGTGGCAGCAGCAGCAGCCGCGCCTGGGCGCGCATCCGGAAGTCCTCGATGAGTTGCCGGTCACCGAAATCCGACCGGAAGTCCCAGTGCGGGGCGACCGGCCCGTCGTAGACGATCTTGACGTGTCCGATCGGAGGCGGGAGTTCCTGCTCGTGCTCGGGCGCAATGCTTGTCATGGGACGCTCCTGTTGGCTCGTCGGCGGATCCGCACCGAAGCCACCCGCCTGACAAGGCTACCGCCACGTGCCTCCGCAGCCGAATCGCCGGCGCGACCGCAGGTCGACGCCCGGTGGGCGGAGATGCGCCCTTTACGAGGGCTTTAGGCGACATGGACGCTTACTGAGACCAATGGACACACCCATCGTGTCGTCAACGATGCCGAGCACGGGTTGGATGAAGCGGGCGCACTGCGTCGGCGAGTCGCCCGCGGTGTTCTTCCCTTCCGACGGCGTGGGTGTCCTGCGTGCGCAGAAGATCTGCGCCCACTGCCCGGTGAGCGACGACTGCCTCGAGTACGCCCTGGCCAACCACATCTCCCACGGCGTCTGGGGCGGTGCCTCCGAGCGGCAGCGCCGGCGCATTCAGAGCCAGCGCCAGCGGAAGCGGGCGGTCCCCGACCAGCCTGCAGCCGTCGCCTGACAGCTTCCAGCAGCACAACTCGGCGGGTGCGACCCTCGACGTTGCGCAGCCGGCCCGCCTGACGACGCGGACTCGAACTCAGCGGATGTCGCCGGCCCCGGCCGGCCGAACACCCCGGTGGAGAGTTCTAGCTGTCCTTGCCCTTGGTGTCGGAGGGTTCGCCCTGGGCGGGCTCCTCGAGCTCGTCGGCGTTCTTGCGGAACTCTCTCTGGGCCTGACCCAGAGACCGCGCCAGCTTCGGCAGCTTGGCGCCTCCGAAGATCACCAGAACGATCACCAGGATGATGATCAACTCGGTCGTTCCGATGACTGCCACGACTTCAGGCTACCCGATCGGTCGTCGGCTCCGAGGTCAGCAGCGGCAATATGTGGGGAGTCCGGCGGTGGCGAGCCGGGACGCCGTCAGGCCGTGGCGGGACTACTCGCCTGGCGACGGGCCAGTGCGCGCTCGCGGCGAACGCGCCGACGCTCGCGCTCGCTCATTCCACCCCAGATGCCAAACTTCTCGCCGTTCTCGAGGGCGTATTCGAGGCACTCCTGGCGCACGACACATGCGTTGCAGACCCGCTTGGCCTCCTTGGTGGATGCTCCCCGCTCGGGGAAGAAGAGATCGGGATCCACGCCGAGGCAGTTGGCGAACTGCTTCCAGGGGTCTTGGAGGTGCGATTCCTGCACGAACATCCGGACTTCCTTCCCGATCGCCTGCATCTCGAATCCGGGTCCGTTCCCCGGGCCGGGCTGCTGTTGACAACCGCTCGAGAATCTGCTGGTCCCTGTGATTTCCACAGGGCTATTCACACCTGTGTAATTACAAGCGTGTAATCGCAAGTATGCCCGGCCTTCCAGCCAAAATCAAGTGGGGCAAGCGGATTATTCTTTCCGTTTCCCGGGGAACGGATCGCTCGCCGGTAACGTAACGGCGACCAGAGCCCTGCCCCGGCCCGCGGAGCCCCCGATCCGCGCGCCCCGCGCCGCGCAACGAGGAGCGACGACACTGAGTTCGACCGCCCCCACGACGACCGCCACGACGCCCGCCCCTGCCCGCCGCGCCGGTCGGGTGCGCCGGGAACTCCCCTGGCCGCTGAATCTCTACCAGTCGGCGGTGGGCAAGAAGTGGGTCATGGCCCTCACCGGGATCGCCCTGCTGGGGTTCGTGCTGGTGCACATGCTCGGGAACCTGCACCTCTACGACGGCCCCTGGGAGACGCACGAGTACGCCGAGACGCTGCGGGACCTCGGCACGGAGGTCATCCCCCGGACCTGGGTGCTGTGGGCGCTGCGCAGCGGGCTCATCGCCGCCTTCGGGCTCCACATTCACTCGGCGTACAGCCTGACCAGGATGAGCCGGGCGGCCGACCGCCGCTACGCCGGGGGCCGGGACTACATCGCTGCGAGCTATGCCTCGCGCACCATGCGCTGGACCGGGCCCCTCGTCGGGCTCTTCGTCGTGTACCACCTGGCGGACCTGACCTGGGGGCACTTCAACCCCGACTACGTGCGAGGCGACCCCTATCACAATGTCGTGGCGAGCCTCTCCAGCCTGCCCGTGGCCATCTGGTACATCGTCGCCAACGTGGCCCTGGCGGTGCACATCTATCACGGCGCCTGGAGCATGTTCCAGAGCCTCGGGATCAACAGCCCGCGGTGGAACCCGCTCCGTCGCCGGTTCGCGCAGGCTTTCGCCGCGGTGATCCTCGTCGGCAACCTCAGCTTCCCGATCCTCGTACAGTCCGGCGTCATCGACGACGGCGGAACATCGGTCGTGCGGGAACGCCTCGAACAACTCGACCACGCGGACGGTGACGCGCTCGGCAGAGCGGGAGGCTCACCATGATCGGCGGTCTGGATGCGCGCCTGCCCGAGGGGCCGATCGAGGACGCCTGGACCAACCACAAGTTCTCCCTGCGCCTCGTCAACCCCAACAACAAGCGCCGCTTCACCGTCATCGTGGTGGGAACGGGCCTGGCCGGTGCATCCGCCGCGGCCTCGCTGGGCGAACTGGGTTACAGGGTCAAGGCCTTCACCTACCACGACTCGCCGCGCCGGGCGCATTCCATCGCCGCCCAGGGAGGCATCAACGCCGCCAAGAATTACAAGAACGACGGCGACAGCGTCTTCCGGCTGTTCTACGACACCATCAAGGGCGGCGACTACCGCAGCCGCGAGGCCAACGTGTACCGCCTCGCCGAGGTGTCGGTCTCCATCATCGACCAGTGCGTGGCCGCCGGGGTTCCCTTCGCCCGGGAGTACGGCGGTCTGCTGGACAACCGCTCCTTCGGCGGGGCGCAGGTGTCGCGCACCTTCTACGCCCGGGGCCAGACCGGTCAGCAGCTCCTGCTCGGTGCCTATTCGGCACTGATGCGGCAGGTGGCGGCGGGTACGGTCGACCTGCACAACCGGGCCGAGATGCTGGATCTGGTGGTCGCCGAGGGTCGGGCGGTCGGCATCGTCGTGCGGGATCTGCTGTCCGGCGAGGTCACCGCCCACGCCGGCGACGCCGTCATCCTGGCGACGGGCGGCTACAGCAACGTGTACTACCTCTCCACGAACGCCATGATGTGCAACGTCACGGCCGCCTGGCGAGCCCACCGGCGCGGGGCCCTCTTCGCCAACCCCTGCTACACGCAGATCCACCCCACCTGCATCCCCGCCGGTGACGACTTCCAGTCCAAGTTGACGCTGATGTCGGAATCCCTGCGCAACGACGGGCGCATCTGGGTGCCGCGGGCATTGGACGACTCGCGGGCACCGGAGGAGATCCCCGAGGCCGAGCGGGATTACTACCTCGAGGAGCGCTACGCCGCCTTCGGCAACCTGGTACCCCGCGACGTGGCCTCGCGCAACGCCAAGGCGGTCGTGGACGGGGGTCGGGGCGTCGGTCCGCTTCGCAACGGGGTCTACCTGGACTTCTCGGGCGTGCTCGAACGGGACGGGGCGGAGGTGGTCCGCGCCAAGTACGGGAACCTGTTCGACATGTACGAGCGCATCACCGGTGAGGACCCCTACCGCGTGCCCATGCGGATCTATCCGGCGGTCCACTACACCATGGGCGGCCTGTGGGTGGACTACAACCTCATGAGCAACGTGCCGGGGCTCTTCGTGGCCGGCGAGGCGAACTTCTCCGACCACGGCGCCAACCGCCTCGGGGCCTCGGCTCTCATGCAGGGTCTGGCCGACGGCTACTTCATCATCCCGTACACCGTCGGCGACTACCTCGCCGGCCGCCTCGGGGTGGCGGGCCCGGGGATCGACCACCCCGCCTTCGCCGCCGTCATCTCCGAGGTCGACGACCAGATCGCCCGCTGGACGGCGGCCCGCGGTTCGCGCACCGTGGACTGGTTCCATCGCGAGCTCGGCCGGATCACCTGGGACTACTGCGGCATGTCGCGCAACGCCGCCGGATTGCAGAAGGCGGTCGCAGAGATCGGTGCCCTGCGTGAGGAGTTCCACGCAGACGTATGCGTGCCGGGTTCGGCGGAGGGGCTCAATCAGTCGCTCGAGAAAGCCGGCCGGGTGGACGACTTCTTCGAACTCGCCGAGTTGCTGGCGCGCGACGCTCTCGAGCGCCAGGAATCCTGCGGCGGGCACTTCCGTGAGGAGCACCAGGACGCGGAGGGCGAGGCCCGCCGCGACGACGAACGCTTCGCCCACGTGGCGGCCTGGGAGTGGTCCGGACCGCGCGCCGAGCCGGTCCGTCACCGCGAGGAGTTGGCGTTCGAGGCCGTGACCCCCACGACGAGGTCGTACAAGTGAGTTCGAAGGAGACCGCGCCACAAGCGGCGCAGCCCCTGGCGGCCGGCGAGGCGGGGATGTTGAACCTGCGGCTGCGGGTGTGGCGCCAGGACGGCCCCGGCGATGCCGGCCGCTTCGTGACCTACGAGGCCGCGAACATCAGCCCGGACGCCTCCTTCCTGGAGATGCTGGACGTCCTCAACGAGCGCCTCACGCTCGACGGGCAGGAGCCGATCGTCTTCGAGTCGGACTGCCGCGAGGGAATCTGCGGCACCTGCGGCCTGATGATCAACGGGCGGGCCCACGGACCGCAGAAGGGCACGGCCACCTGCCAACTGCACATGCGACAGTTCGCCGACGGCGATCTCATCACGATCGAACCATGGCGTGCCGAGGCGTTCCCCGTCATCCGGGACCTCGCCGTGGACCGCACGGCTCTCGACGGGATCATCGGGGCCGGCGGCTACATCTCCGTCAACACCGGCGCAGCCCCGGACGCCAACCTGGTGCCGGTTCCCAAGGAGGCGGCCGACACCGCCTTCGACGCGGCGGCCTGCATCGGCTGCGGCGCGTGCGTGGCCGCCTGCCCGAACAGTGCCGCCCAGCTCTTCACGGCGGCCAAGGTCCAGCACCTGAATCTGCTCCCGCAGGGCCAGCCGGAACGCTGGGCGCGTACCGAGGCCATGGTGGACACCATGGAGCAGTTCTTCGGCAGTTGCACCAATCACGGGGAGTGCGAGGAGGCCTGCCCGAAGGAGATCTCCATCGACTTCATCGCCTGGACCAACCGGGACTACGTCAGAGCCAAATTGAAGAACCGCAAGCTCACCGGCCAGCGCTGAGATTCGGGACAAGGCGTGCAGGGCGCGGCGGACGGAGCGGCGGGGCCCCGCGGCGGCCTCAAGATCCTCGACTGGGCGGCGCACGGCCTGCGAGGCTTCTGCGTCGGGACGGCCGACCTCGTGCCGGGGGTCTCCGGCAGCACCGTGGCCGTGCTGTTCGGCGTCTACGAGCGCCTGCTGCGGTCGGTGCGAGGTGCCGCGGGCGCGGCGGGCAGCGTTCTGCGCGGTGACGTGCGGGGCGCCGTGGCGCACCTCCGGCGGATCGATTGGACCCTCGCGATACCCGTCGCGGCGGGCGCAATCGTTGCGTTGGCAACCCTGGCACGCGCCATCGACTGGCTGCTGGAACATCGTCCCGAGCCCACGGCGGGTGCCTTCGCGGGCCTGGTCAGCGCCGCTGTGGTGGTCGCCGCCCGGCGTCTGCGTCCCTGGCGGGTCTCCCTCCTGGCGTTTTGCGTGGCCGTGGCCGTCGCCGGCGGATGGATCTTCGGGCTCAGCGCCGCGCCGATCGCGGAACCTGCTGCGGCGGTCTGGTTCGGCGCCGGGGTTCTGGGCGTGTGCGCGATGATCCTCCCGGGAGTCTCCGGCGCGTTCGCACTGCTGATCGTCGGCTTGTACGCGCCCGCCATCGACGCCCTGAGCGAGCGCGACTGGTCAACCATCGGTCTCCTCGCCTCCGGTGCTCTGGTGGGAGCGCTGACGTTCTCCTGGCTGCTCAGCCGGCTCCTCGATCGCCACCATGACACGGTGATGGCGGCGATGGTGGGCCTGATGCTGGGCTCGCTGCGCGTGCTGTGGCCCTGGCCGAACGGCGTGGGGCTGCTGAGCAGCTCCGGCGAGGTGATCAGCGGAACGGGCCTCTCCCGGCCCCAGGGCGCCGAGGTCCTCTGGCCGGTGGTGTGCGCCGTGGTCGCATTCGTGCTGGCCTTGGCGGTGTCGCGTGCGACGGCGCCTTCGGCGTCTGCAACCGGCCCGAAAACGGGTTTACTGGAAGCACCCTGACAGATCCGACCAAGGGCGGCCGCCTCGTAGCCGCCGCCAGCCGGAGGCCCACACGTGAGCACATCGGAGACTCTGCACCTTCCCTCGCTGCCCTACCCCGAGGACGCTCTCGCCCCCCACATCAGCGCCGAGACCGTCGCCTTCCATTACGGCAGGCACCACGCCGGCTACGTAGCCAACGTGAACCGGCTGGTGGCCGGGACCGCCTCCGAGAACGCACCGCTCGAGCAGCTCGTTCTCACGACCTCCGGCGGTCTGTTCAACAACGCGGCGCAAGTATGGAACCACACCTTCTACTGGGGGTCCATGCACCCCGAGGGCGGGGGCGACCCGAGCAGCGACCTCCTCGCGGCCATCGAGGAGGACTTCGGCTCCGTCGACGGGTTCCGCAAGCAGTTCGTCGACGCCTCCTGCGGTCACTTCGGATCCGGCTGGGTCTGGCTCGTGGCCGGCGGCGACCGCCTCGAGGTCATGTCGACGTCCAACGCCGACCTCCCGCAGCGCCACGGCCGGACACCGCTGCTGACGATCGACGTCTGGGAGCACGCCTACTACCTGGACTACCGGAACGCTCGTCCGGCTTACGTGGAGAGTTGGATCGAGAACCTCGTGAACTGGGAGTTCGCGGCGGCCAATCTGGCGGCTGTCTGAGCGCGCGGGGCCAGAGCCGACGGCGGGCGCCGGTCCCGTGGTCACGTTCCTCAGCGACGAGTGGGTGGCGGCCCTAAACGAGGCGCTGCAGTCTGCCGGGGTCACGACGGATGGCGCGCCGCCGCTCATCATCCAGCAGCTCGTGGACCACCCCGACGGGCTCCGCAGCGCCTACCGGATCCAGGTGGATGCCGGCGGAGCCGAGGCGTTGGGCGGCTTCAGCGACGGCGCCACCGTCGTCTACCGGCAGAGCTACGAGGTCGCCCGCGGGATCGCAACCGGCGAGCGGGATGCCCACGTGGAGTTCCTGCTGGGTCGTATCGTCGTCTCCGGCGACACGAGAGCGCTCGTGGACTACCGGGCGACGCTGGAACTCGTGCGCGCCGCTCTTCGCGACGTGCGGTCCGACACCGACTTCTAGACGGGTCGCTCGCCGGGCATGACGCCCGGTGGCTCAGCCGATGAGTCCCAGAGAGGCGACGGTCTCCCGCTCGGCCGCCAACTCGGCGACCGAGGCGTCGATGCGGGTCCGGCTGAAGGCATTGTGCTCCAGGCCCTGCACGATCCGCCAACTGCCGCCGTCGCCGGTGCAGGGGAAGGAGCTGACGAGCCCCTCGGGCACGCCGTAGCTGCCGTCGGACGACAGCGCGACGCTGACCCAGTCCCCGGCGGGCGTGCCCGACGCCCAGTCCCTGACGTGATCGATGGCGGCGTTGGCGGCCGAGGCGGCCGATGAGGCACCTCGCGCCTCGATGATGGCCGCGCCGCGTTGCTGCACGGTGGGGATGAAGTCCTCCTCCAACCAGTGCTGATCGCCGGCGACCGCGCCGGCCGGCTGGTCGCCGATGCGGCAGTTGAAGATGTCGGGGTACTGGGTGGCCGAGTGATTGCCCCAGATCGTCATGCGGCGAACGTCGCCCACCGGCACGCCCGCCTTGCCCGCCAGTTGGGCGACAGCCCTGTTGTGGTCGAGCCTCGTCATGGCACAGAAGCGTTCCGGCGGAATGTCCGGGGCATTGCGCTGGGCGATGAGGCAGTTGGTGTTGGCCGGGTTGCCCACCACGAGGACCCGGATGTCCACCGCCGCGCTTGCCGCCAGGGCCGCACCCTGGCGGGTGAAGATGCCGCCGTTGGCCTCCAGTAGATCCTTGCGCTCCATGCCCTTGGTGCGCGGGCGGCTGCCCACCAGCAATGCCCAGGAGGCACCCGCGAAGGCCGTCTCGGGCTCGTCGCTCAACTCCATACCGGCCAGCAGACTGAACGCACAGTCGTCCAGCTCCATGGCCACGCCCTCGAGGGCACCCATGGCCGGCGGGATCTCCAGCATCTGCAGGATGACCGGCTGGTCGGGCCCCAGGAGTTGCCCGGAGGCGATGCGGAAGACCAGGCTGTAGCCGATCTGGCCGGCGGCGCCGGTGACGGCCACCCGAACGGGCGCGCGCTTCCGCGTTCCTGATTCGCTCATGTTGCTCCCCGTCGTCGCTTCCGTCAGAGCCTGTCGATGATCGCCTGGGCGAACTCCGAGCACCGCACCTCGGTGGCGCGCTCCATGAGTCGGGCGAAGTCGTAGGTCACGATCTTCGCCGCGATGGTCTCCTCCATCGCCGCGACGATGGCATCGGCCGCGGCGTTCCAGCCCAGGTGCTCGAACATCATCACCCCGGAGAGCAGCACCGATGAAGGGTTCACCTTGTCCTGGCCGGCGTACTTGGGGGCGGTGCCGTGCGTGGCCTCGAAGACGCCGTGGCCGGTCACGTAGTTGACGTTGCCCCCGGGAGCGATACCGATGCCCCCGACCTGCGCCGCCAAGGCGTCCGACAGGTAGTCGCCGTTGAGGTTCATCGTGGCGATCACGTCGAACTCGGCGGGTCGGGTCAGCACCTGCTGCAGGGCGATGTCGGCGATGGTGTCGCTCACGAGGATGCGCCCGCCGGGATCGCCGCCGCAGTCGTCCCAGCCCACCGCCACGTCGGCGAACTCCTCCCGCACCAACTCGTAGCCCCAGTTGCGGAAGGCGCCCTCGGTGTACTTCATGATGTTGCCCTTGTGGACGAGCGTGACACGGGAGCGCTTGCGGGCCACCGCGTAGTTGAGCGCGGCACGCTGCAGACGTTGCGAGCCGGTCCGCGAGACGGGCTTGATGCCGATACCGCTGTCGGCGCGCAGCTCGCGTCCGAACACCTCGCGCACCATCTCCCGGACCCGGTCGGCCTCGGGGGAGCCGGCCTCGGCCTCGATCCCGGCGTAGATGTCCTCGGTGTTCTCCCGGAAGATCACCATGTCGACCAGTTCGGGATTGCGCACGGGTGACGGCACACCCCGGAACCAGCGCACCGGGCGGAGGCAGACGTAGAGGTCCAGCAGTTGGCGGATCGCCACGTTCAGGCTGCGGAACCCGCCGCCGACCGGCGTGGTGAGGGGGCCCTTGATGCCGATCAGGTAGTGCCGGAAGGCGTCCACGGTCGCTTCCGGCAACCACTCCCCGGTCTCGTTGAAGGCCTTCTCGCCGGCCAGCACCTCCCGCCATTCGACTCGCCGCCCCTGCTTGGCGGCGGCCGCGTCGAGGACGGCCCGCGCCGCAGGCCAGATGTCCACTCCCGTGCCGTCACCCTCGACGTACGGAATGATCGGCACGTCCGGCACCCGCAAGGCGCCGTCGGCGCCGATGGTGATCCTGCCCGCGGACGAGTCTCCGGTCACATCTCCCATGGGCGTGCAGCCTAGGGGGATCGTGGAAGCCCGGCGCCGGCGGTCCCGGGCGGCGGTGTCCGCCGCGGTGTCAGCCGGCGGCGGCCTCGGCGGCCGCGACCGCGTTGCGCAACAGCATGGCGCGGGTCATGGGTCCGACACCGCCGATCCGGGGTGAGAGCCAGCCGGCGACCTCGGCCACACCGTCGTCCACGTCCGACAGCAGGCGGCGGCCCGCGAACGACACGCCGGCGGCCACGACCGCCGCCCCCGGCTTCACCATGTCGGCGGTGATCAGACCGGGTGAGCCGGCCGCGGCGACCAGGACGTCGGCCCGCCGGGTGTGCGCCGCGAGGTCGGCCACGCCGGTGTGGATCACGGTCACGGCGGCATTGGCGCCCGGGCGTTTCAACGTCAGCAGGTTGGCGAGTGGCCGCCCGATGGTCAGCCCGCGGCCGACGATCACGATGTGCGCACCCTTGATGGGTATGCCGTAGGCCTCGAGCATGTACTGGATGCCCGCAGGCGTGCAGGCGAGCGGCGCTTCGATGCCCTGGACGAGCTTGCCCAGGTTCACGGGGTGCAGGCCGTCCACGTCCTTGGCCGGATCCACGCGCAGCAGCGCTGCCTCGTAGTCGAGATGCGCCGGGAACGGATACTGCATGAGGTAGGCGTGGACGGCTCCGTCGGCATTGAAGCTGTCCACGATGGCGTCGACCTCTGATTGGCCGGCGTCTGCGGGAAGGTGCACGTGACGGGAGTCGATTCCCAGTTCGGCGCAATCCCGATGCTTCATGGCCACGTAGTTGGCCGACGGGCCGTCGTCACCGACCAGCACCGTGCCCAACCCAGCCGTCACGCCGCGACGGCGGAGCGCATCGATGCGCCCGCGCAACTCCTCGCGGATCTCGCCGGCGAGGCGCTCGCCGTCGAGGGTGATCGCGGTCACCGGGCCGCTGCCTGTCCAAAGACCGCCCGGCGACAGACGTTCACAGTGCTGCCGCCTCCGCGCCGGCGATGGGAGCACCGCCGCAGTGCGGCGCCTGCTCCGGGGCGGGCAGGGCCATCCCGGTGCCGCCGATGCCGCAGTAGCCCCAGGGGTTCTTGGCCAGGTACTGCTGGTGGTAGTCCTCGGCGTAGTAGAAGGGCGGTGCCGGGACGATCTCGGTCGTGATCGACCCGTACCCGGCGGCGGCGAGCACCCCGGCGTACTGCTCCCCGGAGCGCTCCGCTGCCAGTCTCTGGGCATCGTCGGCGACATAGATCCCCGATCGGTACTGGGTGCCCACGTCGTTGCCCTGACGCATGCCCTGGGTGGGATCGTGGTTCTCCCAGAAAATCCGGAGCATGCCGTCGAGGCTCGTCACCTGCGGGTCGAACACCACCAGCACCACCTCGTTGTGCCCGGTCTGCCCCGAGCACACCTCCTCGTAGGTCGGGTTGGGCGTGCCGCCGCCGGCGTAGCCGACGGCCGTGGTGTACACGCCGTGCGCCTGCCAGAAAAGGCGCTCGGCGCCCCAGAAGCAGCCCATCCCCACGATCAGGCTCTGCATCTGCTCCGGGAAGGGCGGCTGCATGGGCGTGCGCAGCACGGTGTGGCTCGCCGCCACCGGCATCGGGCGCGCCCGGCCCGGCAGCATCTCCTCGGCCGTCGGCATCCGCGTCTTGTCCCTGCGCAACAGTGCCATCGGTCTCCCCTGTCTCGGTCGCTCGCCGGCCGGGTTGACGGCTCGACGTTTCCGGTCCGCTGGCTCGCGGCGAAGTCTCGCGCGCCAAAGCACGCGGCCGGTCGCGCCCGGTGGCCTCCGATCCGCCACGAGGTCTTGCGGCGCCGACCGGCGACGAGTAAGTTCGTGGTCCACCATCACCGCCCTGGGCAGCGGGCCGACCCTTACTTCGTCGGCCCGCTGCCCATCATTTTGGGGCGTCTTCCGGGGCGTCTTCCGGGGCGTCACCGGGTGTTGCCGAGCCTCGGCCGTCACGGGGCGTGCCGGCCCGCCGGCGGGCACGTCGAGCGGGCTCAGCGCCGCCGATCGCGGCTCAAATCCCCTCGTTCCACATCGATTCCCGCACCCAGCGGTAGACGCCGGCGAAGTCCTGGTTGACCTTCTCGGGCACCGTGCCGGGGGTGCCGAGCAGGCGGGCCCCCCAGACGATGTGGGCGGTGCGCTCCACCACCAGCGCCGCGTGGAGCGCGTCGGCAGGATCCCTGCCCACCGTCACCAGCCCGTGATTCGCCATCAAGGTGGCGCTGCGGTCGCCGAGCGCAGCCGCAACCGCGTCACCGAGTTCGTCGCTCCCGGTCAGGTGGTAGTCGCAGACCTCCACGTCGCCGCCGATGTAGATCACGACTTCCTCGATCGCCGCGGGGATCGGTTGGCGGGCGACCGCGAACATGGAGGCGTAGAGCGGATGGCAGTGGACCACCCCGCCGACCTCCGCCCAGCGCCGGTAGCAGGCAAGGTGGAGGGCCTTCTCGCTGGACGGATGGCCATCACCGGCCAGCTGCGTCCCGTCGGACTCCACGAGCACGAGATCCTCCGACCGCATCTCCTCGTAGCCCAGCGAGGACGGCGTGAGGCAGAACGTGCCGTCGCCGACGCGCCCCGAGACGTTTCCCGCCGTGCCCTCCACGAGTCCCTTGGCGTACATCGCCTTCGCGGTGGCGAGCACACCCTCGGCGGTGGATCGGCGCGCCTCGCTGCCGGCGTCGGCGGTGTTCACGGCAGGACCTCCGGGTTGACGATGTGGTCGGGTCGCTCGCCGGCGAGCAGGCGCTGCAGGTCGGCGGCGACCATGGACGCCTGGACCTGCTCGGTGTGGTGGCTGGCCCCGCCGATGTGCGGCGTCAGCACCACGTCGTCCCGATCCACCAGCGGGTGGCCGGCGGGCAGTTGCTCACCCTCGAAATGGTCCAGCCCGCAGCCACCGAGGTGTCCGGACTCCAGCGCCGCCACGAGGGCGTCCAGGTCGTGCAGCGCCGCGCGGGCGGTGTTCAGGTAGATGGACCCGACTCGCATGGCGGCGAACTGCGGGGTGCTCATCATGTGGGCGGTCTCGGGGCGGGGTGGAGCGTGCATCGAGACGATGTCGGCGGTGGCGAGGAGTTCGTCCAGGGTGTGGCGCGCCTCGTCCACGAAGGGGTCGTGGGCGATGACGTGCAGGCCCAGGGCCTCCATCCTCCGGCTGACGGCCCGCCCGACCGCGCCGAGCCCCACGATCCCGAACGTCCGGCCCGCCAGGAGATCGGCGCGATAGCGCTGGTAGGGCAACGTGTCGGTGAACACCTGCCCGGTGCGCACGTCGCGATCGGCGGGGATGATCCGGCGGTTCACCGCGAAGAGAAGGGCCACCGTCAGTTCGGCGACCGCCTCGGCGTTGCGTCCGGGTGTGTGCAGGACGGGAATGCCGGCGGCGGTCGCCGCGCGCACGTCCACGTTCGAGGGCTCGCCGCGGGTGGCCACGATGGCCCGCAGGGGCAAATCCATGACGGGCCCGGAGCAGAAGTCGGCCTCGCAGATCAGCAGGTCGGCGCGCTCCTCCGCCAACCGCTGCGCCAGGCGGGGCGGGTCGTAGAGTCGGATCGGCACGTACTCCAGCCAGGGCTCGTAGATCACGTCGGCCATCCGCTTCAGGGCGTCGAACCCCGGCCCGCGCAGCGGTGCGGTCACGAACGCCCGCAGCGGGGCGCCCCCTCGCTCAGCCATCGTCCTCGGTGGCCCGCGCCGGGTGGCGGTAGAGGCGGCGGGCCAGCCGGTCCACCCCGGGGTCGAAGCCGGGGAACTGCATGGGGAAGCTGCCGGTGCGCTCCACGACGAGGTCGCGCACGAGTTCCTCCACCTCGAACCAGTTGGTGGCCCGGGGGTCCGGCAGGTGACGGTTGTAGGGCTGGTCGAACACGATCACGGTGTGGCCCGCGGCGCGCAGGTCCTCGATCTGATGGGGAGCGTCGTCCACGAACGCGTCGGCGTTCACCGAGGACTTGGCGGCGATGAAGCAGAGGTCACGGTAGGGGATCCTGGCCACATCGAGCCACTCGGCGGTGTCGCCGGCGGTCACGGCATGACCCCAATTCACGTACAGCCGGTGCGTCACGATGCGGATCCAGACCCCGGCGTCGGACAGCCGCCACAGCGCCTCGGCCGCGCCCGGGATCAGGTCCATGTGCCGCAGCATGTGGCGTTCCAGGACGGCGTGGCGGTGCAGCTCGTCGAACTCCTCGGGGGTCCGGATCCCCCATTCCTTGCATCCCCAGGAGACGTCCCGCGTCAGCGACTCGGCGGGCACGCCCAACCTCTCGGCCACGATCCGCCGGAACGTTCCGATGTAGTCGCCGCACACGCCGTCCAGGTCGACACCCAGCACGAACTGCCCGCCGTCGCTCATGGCAGCGCGGTCCCGGGACGCGCGGGCACGGGTCGGCTCAGCGGCCTTTGGGGTGCCACACCGTCTTGTACTCGCAGAAGGCGGAGATGGCGTACGGGCTCTGGGCGGCGGCCTCCAGCCAGCGGCGCTCGCCGGGCGCGGCGTGCACGACCCGGGTCACGGTCTCCGCGGCCAGCCGCTCGGACTCGGTTACCACATCGCCGCCGCCGCCCGCCGGGTCGCAGCCGGTCAGGTCCACGCAGTCCACGTCGCCGTGGGCAGCCAGCGCCCGCACCAGCGGCGCCCGATGACCGGTCAGGACGTTCACCACGCCGGCGGGCACGTCGCTGGTTGCCAGGATCTCCGCCAGCGTGACCGCCACCAAGGGGAAGCGCTCGCCGGCCAGCACGACCGCGGCGTTCCCCGGCACCAGGGCGGGGGCCAGGCGCGACACCATCCCCGCCAGCGGCGCCTCGTCGGGTGCCGCCACGCCGACCACTCCCATGGGCTCGGGGACGGTGAAGTTGAAGTAGGGCCCCGCCACGGGGTTCGCCCCGCCCAGCACTTGCGGGTACTTGTCGCACCAGCCGGCGTACCAGACCCAGCGCTCGGTGGCCACGTCCACCTCGGCGGCGGGATCGCCTTCGCCCTCCCCGCCGGCGGTGGCACGGGCCAGCTCGCCGATCAGTTCGGCGCGGCGGCTGTCCATGACCTCCGCCACCCGGTACAGGATCTGACCCCGGTTGTAGGCGGTGCGAGCCGCCCACGCCGCCTGCGCGCCCCGCGCCGCCCGTACGGCGTCGCGCACGTCCTTGCGCGACCCGGCCACGGCGTGGGCCAAGAGGTCGCCGCCTGCAGAGCGCGCCGGGTAGGTGCGGCCGGACTCCGAGCGCACGAACGCCCCGCCCACGTACATCTTGTAGGTCTTGGGGACCCCGAGACCCCCGCCGGCGGCGCTCACTGCTGCGTCCCCTGCAACTCCAGGTACGGCAGCAGGCCCTGGCGGCCGCCCTCGCGCCCGAAGCCGCTCTCCCGGTAGCCGCCGAAGGGGCTGGCCGGGTCGAAGCGATTGAAGGTGTTGGCCCACACGACGCCGGCCCGCATCCGCTCGGCCATCCACAGGATCCGCGACCCCTTCTCGGTCCAGATGCCCGCCGACAGGCCGTAGGGCGTGTTGTTGGCCTTCTCCACGGCTTCGTCCGCCGTGCGGAACGTCAGCACCGACAGCACCGGGCCGAAGATCTCCTCGCGGGCGATCCGGTGCGACGGCGACACGTCGCAGAAGAGCGTCGGCGGGAAGAACCAGCCCCGCTCCGGCAGGCTGCAGGACGGCTGGTACAGCTCGGCACCCTGCTGCACGCCCGACTCCACGAGTTCGGTGATCTTCCGGAGCTGCACGGCGGAGTTGATGGCCCCGATGTCGGTGTTCTTGTCCAGGGGGTCGCCGACCAGCAGCGTGTCCATGCGGCGGCGCAGCTTGGAGATCACCACGTCGGCCACGCTCTCCTGCACCAGCAGGCGCGAGCCGGCGCAGCAGACCTGACCCTGGTTGAAGTAGATGCCACCGACGATGCCCTCGGTCACCTGATCCAGCGCCGCGTCCTCGAAGATGATGTTGGCCGCCTTGCCGCCGAGTTCCAGCGTGAGGCGCCGGCCGGTGCCGGCCAGGGTGCGCTGGATCTCCTTGCCGACCGCCGTGGAACCGGTGAACGCCACCTTGTCGACGCCGGGGTGGGCCACGGTGGCAGCCCCGGTGGTGCCGTCGCCGGTGACGATGTTGACCACCCCCGGCGGCAGGTCGGCGTCCTGCAGCACCCCGGTCAGCAGCAGTGCGGTCAGCGGCGTGGTCTCGGCCGGCTTCAGCACGACGGTGTTACCGGCGGCGAGGGCGGGGGCCAGCTTCCAAGCGGCCATCAGCAGCGGGAAGTTCCAGGGGATGACCTGGCCGACGACGCCCACCGGCCGCGCCTGCGCGCCGGCGAAGGCGTAGTCCAGCTTGTCGGCCCAGCCGGCGTGGTGGAAGAAGTGCGCCGCCGCCAAAGGCAGATCCACGTCTCGGGACTCCTTGATGGGCTTGCCGCCGTCGAGGGTCTCCAGCACGGCGAACTCCCGGGACCGCTCCTGCAATAGCCGGGCGATGCGGTACAGGTAACGCGCCCGCACGCTGCCCGGTGTGTCCCGCCAATGCGATTCGTAGGCGTCGCGGGCGGCAAGCACCGCCCGGTCCACGTCGGTGGCGCCGCCGACGGCGAACGTCGCCAGGGTCTCACCTGTGGCGGGGTTCACGGTTGGAGCCGCCCGGTCGCTGCGAGCCGGCACCATCTCGCCGCCGATGAACAGGCCGTAGTCGTCCGCGATGTGCACCAGGTCGGTGCCTTCCGGTGCCGGGGCGTAGGAGCCCGGGCCGAAGTCCGGTAGGTCGGCCAACACCCTCTCGGGGATCTCGGCTCCGGGCGCCTCCCCGGCCGGCGGGGCGGGAAGGTGCTCGCCCGCCTCGCTCACCGCCTCACACCACCGTCTTGTCCGGGCGCGGGTAGCGGCCCGTGCCCAACCGGTCCAGTTGCAGTAGCACGTCGTTCAGCAGGCTGGAGGCACCGATGCGGAACAGGTCGGGGTGCAGCCACTGCGGCCCCAGCGTCTCGGCCATCACCACCAGGTACTGCCACGACTGCTTGGCCGTGCGGATGCCGCCCGCCACCTTCAGGCCAACGGCGCGGCCCTCGGTGTCGGCGAAATCCCTGATGGCCTCGGCCATGCACAGCGCCACGGGCAGGGTCGCCGAGGTGCCGATCTTGCCGGTGGAGGTCTTGATGAAGTCCGCGCCGGCAGCCATCGCAAGCATCGACGCCTTGCGCACGGCGTCGTAGGACCCCAGCTCGCCGGTCTCCAGGATGACCTTCAGGTGGGCGTGGCCTGCCGCCTCCTTCGAGGCTGCCACCTCGTCGAACGCCTGCCGGTAGCGCCCCGCCAGGAACGCCGAGCGGTTCAACACGATGTCGATCTCGTCGGCACCGGCGGCGACGGCGTCGGCGATCTCCCTCAGGCGCACCCCGATCGGGCCGAGCCCGGCGGGGAAGGAGCCCGCCACGCTGGCGACGCGCACCGGCGTGGCGGCCAGGGCGCCGGCGGCGACACCCACCAACTCGGGATACACGCACACCGCCGCCACCGGCGGGACCGCCGGGTCGGTCGGTCCGGGCCGAAGTGCCTTGGCGCACAGCGACAGAACCTTGCCACCGGTGTCGGCGCCTTCCAGGGTGGTGAGGTCCATGCAACGCACCGCCAGCGTGAGGGCGGCACCCTTGGCCGTGGTCTTGACCGACCTCTTGGCGAGGGCGTCGGCGCGTTCGGTCAGGCCGACGGCGTCGGTGGGCGTGATCGGCAACCGCCCGAGCGGTTCGGGCAGCGCCCCGGTTCCGGGGTCGCGCTCGGAGACCTCGGCGCCGGCCGCCCGCATCGCCACTGTGTTCACGCGCCTGACCCTAGAGCGCACCGGCGCGCTTCGGACAGTCCGGATGGGGTGCTCCGGCGACCGCCTCGCGCGCCTGGCCGCCATCGGGCATGCTGAGGACCGTGAACGTCACCATCGTCGACCATCCCCTCGTGGCCGAGCGGCTCACCCGGCTGCGCCGCACCGACACCAAGCGGGCCGGCTTCCGGCGCAACCTCGCCGAGCTGTCCACGTACCTCGTCTACGAGGCCCTGCGCTCCCAGCCCACCACCCCGGTGCACATCGACACGCCACTGGCGCCGTTCTCCGGCGTGCAGATCACCGACCCGCCGCTGGTGGTGCCGGTGTTGCGGGCCGGGTTGGGGATGCTGGATGCCACGCTGCAGTTGCTCCCCAACGCCCGGGTGGGCTTCGTGGGCGCCAAGCGCAACGAGGAGACCCTGCTGCCCGACGCCTACGTCAACACCGTCCCCGAGGACCTCGAGGGCCATCCGGTGCTGGTGCTCGACCCCATGCTGGCCACCGGGGGATCGCTCATTCACACCTGCAACCTGCTGGTGGACTCCAACGCGGGACCGATCACCGTGGCGTGCGTGCTGGCCGCCCCCGAGGGCATCGAGGCGTTCCGGGCCAAGGGGTTCGACGCCGAGATCTTCACCGCCGCCGTCGACAGCCACCTCAACGAGGTGGCCTTCATCGTCCCCGGTCTCGGCGACGCCGGCGACCGCCAGTTCGGCCTGGCGTAGCAACTTCAGGTCACGGGGGTCCGGCCACGCTCAGGCGGGCGATGTGCGGGCGACGAACCAGTCGAAGTGGGACTCGAAGTGGTCGCCCTCGACCTGCCGGGCATGCTGGACGAGGTTCCGGAGCGCCTCTACTCCACCGCGGCCAGGGTGAAGGCGCTGCGCGACGAGGCAACAGCGTGGCCGAATGCTGCCTGAGCCCGACGACTTGTAGGCGCACGATGCTTAGATCGATGCCCACACCCATTTGCGAGATCGCCGATGACCAACTCGCCGCCTGTGTTCGTCATCGGGTTGCGCGCATGGGCTCGGCGGGCTGCACTTGGCGCGCGATGTCGCTTCCGGATCGAGTCTCCGCGACACGCAGCTCGAACGTCTTCTGCAGGTTCAGCCAGAGTTGGGGCGTTGTGCCGAAGTAGCGCGCCAGGCGGAGGGCCGTGTCCGCCGTGACACCGCGCTGGCCGTTCAGAATCGCCGTCACCCGGTTGGGAGGCACACCCAGGGCTGCCGCAAGAGCACTGGCCGAGAGGCCTCGCTCATCGAGCTCCTCACCCAGAATCTCCCCCGGGTGCACCGGCTGCATGCCACTACCGCTGTTCATTGCCGACTCCCCATCCGCTCATCGGTGATAGTCCACGATCTCCACGTCGTACGGCCCGTCGCTTCCCCAGCGGAAGCAGATGCGCCACTGGCGATTGATTCTGATGCTGTAGCTGCCCGCCCGGTCGCCCGATAGCGACTCCAGCCTGTTGCTCCGCAGTTCGGTCAGATCGCGAAGCGAGTCCGCGCTGTCCAAGAGTGTCAATCGCCGTGAGGCCTGCGCGGCAATCACACTGAAACGCGGCTCGGGCTGACCCCGGTAGAAGCGCTCTGTCCTCCGATCCTTGAATCCGCGGATCATATACCTTACTCCTTACGTAATAGGTAACACCACCGGTTCAGGGATTGCAGCACGCCGAACACCGCTACGCGGGTGACCACAGCGAGCGACCCATAGGACGACCAATATAAGATAGTTCTATTAACTCACAATATTTTTCCGCCAGAGTTCCTCGGTTCACCAGAGGCTGCCGCGACGGGGAGCCGGCTCAAGCAGGCGTGGCTAGCCTCCGGCGGTGCGGGCGATGAACCAGTCGAAGATGGGGTCCGGGTCGGGCAGCAGTTCGGGGTGCCACTGCACCGCCACGACCGGGGCGTCGCGGCACTCGAGGCCCTCGATGGTGCCGTCGGGCGCCTCGGCGGTGACCGACAGGCCTTCGCCGAGGCGATCCACGGTCTGGTGGTGCAGCGAGTTGACCATGACCGAGGGTCCGTAGACCCCCGCCAGGATCGAGCCCGGCGCGAGAGCCACCTCGTGCTGCAGCTTGTCGGGCGGCTCCTCGAACTGGCCGTGTGCGGGAACGTGTTGGTGCAGGGTGCCCCCGCGCCACACGTTCACGACCTGCAAGCCCCGGCAGATGGCGAGGACCGGAACCTCGGCCGCCGCGGCAGCGTCGAGCAATTCCAGCTCCTGGGCGTCGCGGGCAGGTTCAGGCTCAAGGGCGTCGGAGGCGGGTTCGGCGCCGTACAAGGCGGGATCCACGTCGGTGCCGCCCGGCAGCACGATCCCGTCGAGCCGCTGGACGATCTGCGCGGCGTCGGTTTCCTGGGAGAGCAGCACCGGCAGCCCGCCCGCCTCTGCGACCCGCCGGGCGTAGTTCCGGAAGTAGAGCTCCAAGTCCAGGTTGGCCAGGACAGGCAGCATTCCCGACACCTCGCCGGCGCTCTTCCGGCGCCCCGGCAGCCCGATCAGCGGCGGGCGCCCGTGGGCAGGCCCTGACGCCGACTCGCCGGCGGTCACGCCCGGCACCCGGTCATTGCCAGAGCGCGCATGCGCGCCCGTCCTTTGCCTTCCGGCAGGCGTTTCGCAACCTCACCAACGACATCGACGGCCAGTGTATGGAGGTGGGCGAGCGTCGGACCGGAACGGCGACCGCTTCCCGCGGGCACCCAGCGGATCACCGAATCGCGGCCGGAGCGCCAGCCAGGGCCGCGGCACGCGCCCGGCGCGTAGTGTCGCGATCGATGCGTGATCTCGCCGGGCGGACGGACACCACACCATGAGCGACGTGGACTTCATCGGCGCCCACCTCGTGCCGTCACCGGAGCAGTTGCTGCGCCTGCAGCGGGTGGCCGCCGGTGCCGAACCCGCCGACCTGGCGCTGCGCGGCGGGACGATCCTGGCGCTTCACGGGCGCGAGATGCTGCGCCGCGACGTGCTGATCTGCGGCCCGCACATAGCGGCAGTGACGCCGCCGGGACGCCTGGCCGCGACGACTGAGATCGACGCCGCCGGATGCTGGGTGGCGCCGGGCTTCATCGACACGCACCTGCACATCGAGTACACGCTGCTCACCCCCGGTGAGTTGGCCCGCCTGGTGGTGCCGCGGGGTACCACCACGGTGCTGGCCGACCCCAACTGCCTGGCCAACGTCCTGGGGCCGTCCGGCATGGACATCGCCGGACGCACCGGAACGCCATTACGCATTTTCCGGCAGGTGTCCCACAAGGTGCCCCGCTCTCCCGAACTCGAATTGGGCGGAGGCGAGGTGCCCGAAGCCGAGATCCTGAAGCGCCTCAGCGACCCACTCGCCGTGACGCTCGGCGAGAGCAACCCGTTCGACCTGGAGGACTCGGCCGCCCGAAAGTCACACCGGGCGCTCGCCGCCGGGCGGCGCATCACCGGCCACACCGCCCGCATCGCCTCCGAGCCGCTGTGGACCTACGCTGCGGCAGGCATCTTCGACGACCACAACGCCTTCGAGCCCGATGAGGTGGTCGAGCGGCTGCGTCTGGGCATCGGCATCACCGTCATGTCGGGCTCCATGAACGACAACGTCCGGCCGCTGTTCGCCGATCCGCCACGGGTCGCCGGCGGCTTCGACCAGTTCACGTTCTGCGCGGACGACCGGCACGTGGGCGACCTGGCCGGCGAGGGCCACATCGACCATCACGTGCGTACCGCCATCGACTGCGGCGTGGAGCCCATCGAGGCCTATCGCATGGCGACGCTCAACGCTGCCTGCTCCTACCGGCTCGACCACCTGGTGGGCTCGGTCACACCCACCCGCTTGGCCGACCTGATGCTGCTGGAGGACCTGGAAGACGTGCGCCCCCGCCTGGTGCTGGTGGGCGGCGAGGTCGCCGGGCGCGGCGGCGCCGCCACCTTCGGCAATGACGACGTCCTTCCGAAGTCCTGCCGCGGCACGGTCCGCCTGCACCCCGGCATCGGCCCGGAGAGCTTCCGCGTGGAGGTGCCGCCTGCCGAGGTCCACGACGCCGGGACGAGAACCACAACCGAGGGGAGCGATGCCGGGGGCGCCGTAGGCGGCCATTCCGAGGCCGCCGGAGCGCAACCGGCGGCGGTCACCGGTCCGCCAGCCGGCGCGGGAACCGCCAACACTTCGGATCTCGTGGCCGTGGTGCGGGCCATGGAGATGTACGACGGCTACTTCAAGCGGGCCTTCGAGGCTGAGTTGGCCATCGAGGACGGGGCCGTGGCAGCCGACCCCGCTACCGACATCGCCAAGATCGCCGTCGTGGACCGCCACCACGCCAGCCACACCCTGGCCATGGGCTTCGTGCGCGGCTTCGGGCTGCGCGCCGGCGCCATCGGGATCACCACGAACTGCGAGAACCAGAACCTTGTGGTGCTGGGCACCTCCGATGTCGAGTTGGCGCACGCAGCCCGCTCCCTCGAAGCCATCGACGGCGGCTACGTGGTGGTGGCCGGCGGCGACGTGCTGGCATCGCTCCCGCTCCCCTACGGCGGATGCATGAGCGACCGGCCATGGGAGGAGGTCTACGACGGCCTCGGCGGGGTCACGGCGGCCACCCGGTCGCTGGGTTGCGCCGTCGCCTCGCCGTTCATGATCCTGTCGTTCGTGGGCCTCGCCGGCGTGCCCGACTACGGCCTCACCGAGAAGGGTCTCATCGACACCTTCGCCCAGACGTTTCTACCGGTGCTGGTCTGTTGCCGCTGCCCGGCGCACGCGGGCTGAGTCAGGGGGCGCTGCCTTCGGGGAAACCGCCCGCCTTGGAGAGGTAGCCGGGAACGGGGTGGTCGAGAACCTCCTCGAGCCAGAGCGCCGACTCGCACAGGGCGTCCAGCAAGATGCCGGTGCTCACACCTGTGCGGTCCAGCAGGTACACGAGGTCCTCGGTGGCGATGTTGCCCGTGGCGTTGGGCGCGAACGGACAGCCGCCGATGCCGCCGAGGCTGGCGTCGAGCACCTCCACGCCGGCGTCGACCGCGGCGAGGGCGTTGGCATAGCCCGTGTTGCGGGTGTTGTGGAAATGCGCCCGCAGGCGGACTCCCTCACCCACGGCTTCACGCACGGCGGTCAGCCGCTCGGTCACCTCCGAGGGCACGGCCACACCGATGCTGTCGGCGATGGCGATCTCGGTGGGCTCGGCGCGGGCCACCTCCGCGGCCGCCGCGACGAGCCGCTCGAGCGGGACTTCGCCCTCGTAGGGGCAGCCGAAAGCCGCCGAGAGGGTGATCCCGGCGCCGATGCCGCCCGCGCGGGCAGCGGCGGCCAGGTCCTCCCAGACGGCGACGGCCCCGGCGGTCGTGGTGCCCTGGTTGCGCTCGCAGAACGTGTCCGAGCAGACCACCACGGCGTTGATCTCGTCCACGCCCGCGGCCAGCGCCCGGTCGAGCCCCCGGCGGTTCATGACCAGTCCGATGTAGGTGACGTCGTCGCGCCGGGGCAGCGCAGCCATGACCGCCTCGGCGTCGGCCATCTGCGGCACCCGTTTGGGATGCACGAAGCTGGCCGCCTCCAGCCGCCGCACCCCGGCATCGACGAGACGGCCGATCAACTCCACCTTCGTGGCGGTCGGGACCATTGTGGCGTCACTCTGCAGACCGTCGCGGGGTGACACGTCGACGATCTCCACGGCCGCGGCGCTCTGTGGTGACATGGCTGACCTCCCCGGCATGCCGGCGGGACGATTGGCCCCGACCGTACCGCCGGCCGCAAGACCGCCGGCCGACCCCCGCCTGCGGGGCGGGGGACGGGCCGGTGCGGTCAGGTTGTGGTGGCTAGAACGGGAACGGGATCACGAACTCGCCGGACTCCACGGATGCCACGAAGTCGTCGAGGATCGCCTGCAACTCGGCAAGGCTGGCGGCGGTCTCGACGGTGGCGTCGGTGTTGATGGGCAGCACCTCGATGCCGCCGTTCTGGAGGCTTCCGGGGTAGAACGCGTTACCGAACGTACCGTCACGCACCGTGTCGAAGTACGTCTGGAACAGCTCGCTCAGGCGGATCACCGTGGCGCCGATGTAGACGTCAGGCGCCGTTTCGTACTGCGAGCCGAAGCCCACCAGGATCGGCACACCGGCAGCGGAGGCCGACTGGGCCGCGCCGATGCAGATGCCGTCGCCGGAGCAGTAGATCATGTCGGCGCCCTGGTCGATGAGCGACTTGGCAACCTCGGCGGCCTTTTGGACATTCACGAAGTCACCGGCGAAGCCCTCGAGGAACTGCACCTCGGGGTTGACCGAGGCCACGCCCTGCTGGAATGAGACGTGCATTGTCTTCACGAAGTCGAACTCCGGGCCACCGACGATGCCGATGGTGTCGCCGATCAGCGCGTGCGCCGCCACGACCCCGTTGGGATAAGCCATGTCCTGCACGTTGTAGAGCCAGTCCACGACGTTGTCCTGCGGGTCGGCACCCTCCACGAGCACGCCGCCGGTCATGGCGAAGTCGACGTCGGGGAACTCCGAGTAGAGCTCCATGATGGGGTCCACGTACTCGATGCCGTGGCCGATGATCAGGTCGAAGCCCCGGCTGGCGAAGCCCCGGATGGCCGGGAGCGAATCGGTGGGCTCGATGATCTCCTCGAGCATCTGATACTCGGCGATGTTGCCGTCCGCCGCCACGGCGTCGAGCAGACCCTCGGCCGCAGCCTGGCTGAATGAGTTGTCGTTCTTGATACCCGGCAGCAGCAGCGCCACGCGCAGACCCTCCTCGCCGGCGGGTGCCGGGGCCGGTTCGGGCGGCGGTGGTGGCTCCGGGGCCGGCGCGGCGGCTGCAGCCTCGGCCGCCGCGGCGGCGGCCTCGCGGGCCTCGTCCGCCTCGGCCTGTGCGGCGGCCGCCTGGTCTCTCGCAGACTCGGCAGCCGCTTGGGCCTCGGCAAGCTGCGCCTCGGCCGCGGCGACGGCGGCCTCATTGCCCTCGGCGGTGGCCTGCGCCAACTCGGCGGCAGCCTGGGCGGCATCCGCGGCAGCCTGGGCCGCGTCTGCTGCCGCCGTGGCCGCCTGGGCCTCGGATTGTGCCGTTTGGGCGGCGGCGCCGGCTCCCCGCGCCGCGCCCATCGCGGCGGCAGACTCGTCGGAACTATCGCCGCTCGCGCACGCTGCGGCGACCATTGCAAGTACCGCCAGCAAGCCGAACATGCTCCACAGTGTCCGCCGGCCGCGATGTTGAGAGAGCTTCGTTTGCGCTGTCATGGTCTTCTTCCTCCGTAACGGTGCGTGAGACACAACCCGCCATTGACTCGTGGCACCGCCAACACCCCGATGTGCCGCTCCACTGTCCGGTGACAGCGCCGATGCCTCTCGCCGTGGCCACTCCCGATGTGACCACGCTGCGAGGCTACTATCCGCCACCGTCGGGCGTGCCGGATCGGCCGGCTGGCCGATCGTCGACCACGGTCACGACCCGCGCGGCGGCGGTACGCCCCCGGCACGAACCGGCAAGGCGCCGCCCCGAATCCACGACCGGAAGGGCTGATCGCACGATGCTCCCAGATGGAATGCACAGAATCCGGGTCCTGTTCGCCGACCAGTTCGGCTTTGCCCGGGGCAAGTACGTCCCCGCCGCCGCCGTGACCGGCGAGGTGGGGTTCTCGGTGACGATCTTCGGCGTCGGCTACGACCGTGACCTCATCCCCGCGCCCGGCGCCGAGGTGCTGGAGGGCATGGGCGACCTCTCGGCGCGCTATTCGCTGGACGCAGTGCGCCCCAGCTGGGACGACGGCACCGGCGTGGTCATCGCCGACCTCGAGCGGTTGGGCCGGCCCCTGGCGATTTCGGGCCGGCTGGCCGCCCAGCGCGCCGTCGATGCTCTGGCAGCGGCCACCGGCGGCACCCCCAAGATCGGCGTGGAGTTGGAGGCTTACGTCCTGCAGCCCGACGGCTCGGGGGGATGGGAGCCCTGGGACACACCGGGCGCCTACTGCTACGGCACCGGCACCGTCGTGGACCCGGTTGGGCTCTTCGACGACATCCTCGCCGCAGCGGCGACCTGCGGGATCGGCATCGAGACGGCGGCCAGCGAGTACGACAACCCGCAGTTCGAGGTGGTTGTCGGCTACGGCGATGCCCTCGAGGCGCTGGATCGCGCCTTCCTGCTGAAGCAGCTGTGCCGGGAGGTTGCCCTGCGCCATGGTCTGCTGCTGACCTTCCTGGGGCGACCCTTCCAGGACCGGGGCGGCAACGGCACCCACTTCCACCTCAGCGTCACCGGTGACGACGGTCAGAACCTGTTCGACGACCCCGGCAGCGACGACGGGCTTTCGGACATGGCGAAGCGCGCCATCGCCGGCGTGTTGGCCCATCACGAGGCGCTGACCGCCCTGTGCGCGCCCACCGTGAACGCCTACAAGCGCCTGAAGCCCGGCGAGCTTGCGGGCTACTGGGCCAACTGGGGCTACGACCACCGCTCGGTGGCCGTACGGGTGCCCTCGGGGCGGGGCGCTGCCAGCCGCCTCGAACACAGGCTCCCCGACGGCGCCGCCAACCTGTACCTGTCGGCGGCGGCGCTGATGGCTGCCGCCCGCCTGGGGATCGAAGCCGGTGATCCCCCGCCGCCGGCGGAGACCGGGGACTCCCTGGAGACCGCCAACACCGAGCGCTGCTGCCCGGAGAACCTCTCGCTGGCCCTCGACGCCCTCGAGGCCGACGAGGCGCTCTGTGAGGCGGTCGGCCGGGAGATCACCGAGCACTTCGTGGTCATGAAGCGCGCCGAGTGGGCCCGCTACGCCCGCGCCGTCACCGACTGGGAGCTGCGGGAGTACCTCACCTTCCACTAGCACGCCCGGCCCGGACCGGGCCGCGGTTGCCAACCTAGACTCGCCGGCTACAACGGCCCTGGCGTGTGCCGGCCCGGATCGGGAGGACCGGCACCGCATTCCCGACCCAATCGACACGGAGGTCAGCCATGTACAGCCAGCGAGCCATCGACGTCGGACTCGGGCGCCGCAAGGCCGACAAGGTCTTCAGTGGCGGGAAGCTCGTGAACGTGTTCACCGCCGAGGTGTACGAGGCCGGCGTGGCCATCGCCGGCGACCGCGTCGCCGCCATCGGCGACGTGAGCGAGACCATCGGCGACGACACCGAGATCATCGACGCCTCGGGCATGCACATCGTGCCGGGCCTCATCGATCCACACGTGCACACCGAGGTCACCAAGCTCTCGATCACGGGCTACGCCTCGGCGATCCTGCCCCGGGGCACCACCTCGGTCTGCACCGCGTTCGATCAGATCGCCCCGGTGCGCGGCATCGACGGCATCCGCTACATGCTGGACGAGGCGGCGAACCTGCCGCTGCGCATCTTCAACCCGCCGCCCTCGAAGATCCCCTACACGATCCCCGAGGGCACCCTCGGGGCCAGCGTGGGGCCTGACGACCACCGGATCGCCATGCGGTGGGACGAGGCCAACGGCATCGCCGAGACGACGTTCGACTTCATCCGCGCCGGCGACGAGGACGTGATCGAGTCCATCGGCCTGTGCGAGGAGCACAAGCTGCCGGTCCACGGCCACGCCCCGTTCGTGACCGGGCTGGCGCTGGGCGCCTACGCCAACTGCGGTGCCCGGGACGACCACGAGTGCTTCTCCGCCGAGGAGACGATCGACAAGCTCCGCAACGGGTTCTTCTGCCTGCTGCGCGAGGCGACGATGGCCTTCAACCTCGGCGACTGCATCAAGGCGGTCACCGAGGCCGGGCTGCCCACGCGACGGGTGAGCCTGTGCTCCGACGACACCGACACCTCGACGCTCGTGAGGCTCGGGCACATGGACCACATCGTGCGCCGTGCAATCGCCGAGGGCGTCGACCCGGTGACGGCCGTCCAGATGGTCACCATCAACGCCGCCGACGCCCTGCGCACCGACGACCAGGTGGGAGCCGTGGCACCGGGCCGCTACGCCGACATCCTGCTGGTGGAGGACCTGGCCGACTTCGAGGTGTCGGCGGTGTACGTCGGCGGCGACCTCGTGGCCTCCGGTGGTGAGCTGCACGTGGAGCTGACGCCGCCGGAGCGGCCACCGGAGTTGCTGCGCACCTTCTCGCTGACGCCCGTGGGGCCCGACGACCTGCTCTTCCGGACCGACATGCCCGACGGCCGGGTGGAGGCCATCTCGATGTTCATCCCCCCGGAGATCCCGCTGCGCCTGCGCCGGGACGTGGAGTTGACCATCGCCGACGGCGTCGTGCTGGCCGACCCGTCCATCGACGTGTGCTACGTGTCGGTGCTGGAGCGCTACAACGACACGGGCTCGCGCTCGACCGCGTTCATGTCGGGGTTCAGCCTCACCGACGGGGCGCTGGCCACGTCGTTGTCCCCCGACGACGAGAACGTGGTGTGCATCGGCGCCAACACGGCCTCGATGGCCACGGCCATCAACCGGGTCATCGAACTGAACGGCGGCCAGGTGGTGGCGCGCGGCAATGAGATCCTCGCCGAGTTGCCGCTGCCCCTGGCAGGCATCATGAGCGACATCTCCCCCGCCGAGATGACCGAGGCAGAGGACCGGCTGATCGCCGCAGCCCACGAACTCGGCTGCGGGCTAGCGAACCCGTTCATGTGGTTGATCTTCCTGCCCATCACGGCGATCCCGCAGTACGCCCTGCTGGACCGCGGCTTCGTGGAGCAGGCCACGCTGTCGTTCTGCAGCCCGCTGGTGCGCCGGGTCTAGGCCGGAGAACTCCGGACGGACCGCGACGGGGCGCCCGATGGGCCGGTGGGTGTCGGTCGCCGAAGCGGTCGGCACTCTCAAGCCGACCGCCGCGGTGGTCCTGCCGCCGGGAGCGGGCGGGGCGACCGCCATCGAGCGCGAGATCGGGCGGCAGGCGGACCGGCTCAGTGGGCTCGACGTCTACAGCGGCCTGCTGCTGTCGGACTACCCGTTCCTGCGCGACGGCATCCGCTACACCACCTGGCACGTCATGGACCCGGTCCGGCGGGCCGTCGCCGACGGGTCGGTGCGGTTCCTCCCGATCCGCGGCTCGCAGGTGTCGCAACTGTTCCGCGCCGGACGGCTCCCGCTCGACGTGGCCGTCGTGCACGTCGCGCCACCCGACGCCGACGGGCGCTGCAGCCTCGGCACGTCGACCAGCTACCCGTTGACGCTGGCCCGCATGGCGCCAACGGTGATCGCCCAGGTGAACCCGCGGATGCCGCGTGTCGCCGGTGAGGCGAGCCTGCACGTCTCGGAGATCGACTGGCTCACCGAGGTGGACGAATCGCTCGGCGAGCATGCCCGGGCGGCGATCACCCCGACCGCGGCGGCCATCGGGGACCGCCTCGTGGAACTCATCCCGTCGGGGACAACGCTGCAGGCGGGCATCGGCGCCATTCCGGAGGCTCTGCTGGCGAACCTGTGCGCCTCCGACGTGGGCGACCTGCGCATCTACGGCATGGGCGTCGACGCCATCGCGGCGCTGGACGACGCCGGGAAGCTCCGATCGGTCCACCACGGGCGGCCGTCGTCCCTCTGCGCGGAACTGATGGGCACCACGACGCTGTACGACTACGCCGACAACAACCCTGCTCTCGAGATGCATCCCTTCGACACGATCTTGGATCCGACACACATCGCCGGCTTCGAGGGATTCGTGTCAGTGAACTCGGCGGTTCAGGTCGACCTGATGGGCCAGGCCAACGTGGAGCAACTCGCCGGCGCGCAACTGAGCGGCGTCGGTGGTGGCTACGACTTCGCCCAGGGTGCCTGGCTCTCCCCCGGGGGCAAGAGCATCATCGCCATGCCCTCCACGAACCGCCGGGGCGACGTGTCGCGCATCGTGGCGCGCCTGGACCCAACCGCTCCGGTGGGCGTTCCCCGGCACTTCACGCAGTACGTCGTCACCGAGCACGGCGTCGCCGACCTGTCAGGCCTCGGACTGCAGGAGCGGGCGGAGGCACTCATCGCGCTCGCCGCGCCGCAGTTCCGCGACGAGTTGGCGGACTCCGTCGGCTGATCCTCCCGAACTCGCCGACGGCGCGGTCGAGACGTGACGAACCTCCGGTGGTGAGCGGGAGCGCGTCCACCTCGGCGAGAATCAATCGGAATAGCCGTACGACCGACTTCGGAGACGGGAAGGGGTCGCCGCCATGGGCCGACCGATCGTGATGGGAATCAATCTGGACGACGTGGAGTGGGAGCCGGCCGAGACGATGTGGGACGACACCGGCGAGGCAGTTCCGACAGGACTGCTGGTCAAGGTTCTCAGCGTCGACGACGAGAGCGGGGCGAGCACCGTGCTCGTAAAGGCCCCGCCGGGCTGGACCACCGACGCTCCGGAGGTCCACAGCGTGCTGCAGGAGGGCTTCATCCTCGAGGGCACCTACCACAATGGTGACGTGGAACTGCGGGCGCCCGCCTACTTCTGCCTGCCCCCGGGCACGGTGCACGGCCCCGCCCGATCGGAGGGCCACGTGGTGCTGAGCATGCTGTCGGGACCGCTGGACATCACGCACATGACGCACGACAACTGACCGTGAGCGCCTCAGCAGCCATCGCGCGCCGAGGGTTATAGTTCTGGCCGGCGCCTGGCGGCAGGGGAATTCTCTCGCGGGGGAGTGAGGCCGTCCGGCGCCTGCAGCGGTCAGGAGGTCAACCATGCGCCGCTCCCGAATCGTCCGTACTTCTCTGCTGTTCGGAGCTCTCGTGCTCCTCGCCACGGGCTGCGCCGAGACCGGCGGCGACGAAGCGGCGGCGGTGAGCGCCGCCGCGGCCGACGCGCTCTCGGAGGCACAGGCAGCCCGCTCGGAGGCGACCGCCGCCGACAGCGCCGCCGCCGCGGCCGACGCAGCGGCCGAGGCAGCCGCAGCCGGCGCTGCCGCGGCCGCAGCCCGGGCGGAGGAGGCGATCGCAGCCGCCGACCTGGCCCGGGCCACCGCCGAGGGGAACGAGGACGCCGTGGCCGCGGCACGAGCCGCCCTGGCGGATGCACAGGAGGCCGCCGCCGCCGCCCAGGCTGAGGCCGCGGCAGCCCAAACTGAAGCCGCGGCGGCCCAAGCTGAAGCCGCGGCAGCCCAAGCCGAAGCGGAGCAGGCGCGGACCGCCGCCGAGCAGGCGGCCGCCGAGGCCGAGGCCGCAGCGGCTGCACCTCCTCCACCGGCGCCCGAGCCGCCACCTCCGCCCGAGCCGCCGGCGGAGAAGAACCTCACGATGGCGCTTTCGGGACTGGTGACGAACGTGGATCCGGCGGTTCTCCAGGGACGGCCCAGTCTCGTGACGGCACAAGGTGTCGTGAGCACGCTGGTGCGCTACACGCACGAGCCTTCACCCGGACTCAGCCTGCACAGCCCGCAGGACGTCATGGGGGAGTTGGCCGAGTCGTTCGAGGTCAACGAGGACGGAAGCGTCACCTTCACGCTGCGCGAGGCGATGAGCCCGTACGGCAACACCGTCACGTCCGCCGACGTGGCATGGTCCTTCGACCGCATGATCGCCCTCGACGGCATCGCGCGCTTCCTTATGTTCCTGTCGAGCATCGACCGGGAGGCGCCCATCACCGTGATCGACGATCGGACGTTCACGCTCAACGTCACGGGCCGCAGCATCCTCACCGTGCCCGTGCTCACCTACTACGCGCTCGGCATTCTCGACAGCGTCGAGGCACAGGCCAACGCCACCGAGGACGACCCGTGGGCCGCGGACTGGCTGGCGTCGAACTCGTCCACCTTCGGGCCGTACCAGGTCGAGAGTCTCGCTCCCGGCGAGGAAGTGCGCTTGGTGAAGAACCCGAACTACTGGAACGCCGACGCTGTGGACATCGACCGGATCATCATGCGATCCATCCCCGACGCCGGCAACCGGCTGCTGTTGATCGGCAGCGGCGACGCCGACTTCGTGGCCGATCTCACGTTCGACCTGTTCGCCAGTGTGGCCGGCACCGGGGAGTTCGCGCTGTCGTACGAGGACGCGCGCGATACGAACCTCGACGAGTTGTCGCTGAACAACCGCTTCCCGCCCTTCGATGATCCGCGGGTGCGGGCAGCAGTCTCGTTGGCCATCGACCGGGAGGCGCTCATCGCCGGCGCCTACGGCGGCTTCGGCGTTCCGGGGCGTTACCCGCTGTCGACGGCGATCCCCCAGCCCGACCCGCCGGCCGACGTGGCGGCGGGCTACGACCCCGACCGCGCCAGGGAGTTGCTGGCCGAGGCCGGCTACGCCGACGGGTTCTCGTTCACGCTCACCATCAACCCGACACGACCCGGCCCGCACGCCGAGGCCGCCGCGGTCCTCATCGCCTCGCAGCTCAGCGAGGTCGGCCTCGACGCCACAATCCGCACCATCGCCTCGCCGGCCGACTTCAACGCGGCAGTCAGCAGCGGCGAGATGGAGGCATGGCTGTACTCGGTGCGCCCGATTCTCAGCGAGCCCGCCTACACGATCCCGCTGCTGTTCACATCCAACGGTTTCGCAGCCGACGGGCTGGGATACGACGGGTACACCAACGACCGCGTCGACGAGTTGTCGAACCAGATACTCGCCGAACTCCCGGGACCGGACCGAGACGTGTTCATCGCCGAGGTTCAGGAAATCATCGCGACGGAGTTCCCGTTCGTGCCGCTGGTGGAGACAGTGATCCCCTGGGTCTTCCGTGAGGATCTCCAGGGGGCGCGGCCCAACCCGACCGGCTTCCTCTACCCGCAAGATCTGGCAATCCCCTAGGAGGCTTCACCATGATCTCTTCACGGCTCTTCCGTGCATCGCTGGCGCTCGGGGCGCTGCTGCTCCTGGCGGCGGCGTGTGCCAGCGACGACGACAGCCCGATCCTCGACGGCGCCAGTGCCGACGTCTCGAGCGCGAACACCGAGGCCTCCGCGGCGCAGGCGGAGGCCGCCGCAGCCGGAGCCGAGGCCTCGGCGGCGGCCGCCGCCGCCAACGCTGCTGCCGCGGCCGCCGAGGCGGCAGCGGCGCTCGCCGAGGAGGCGATAGCGGCGGCCGGGTTGGCCCAGGCCACCGCCGAAGGCAACCAGGGTGCCGTGGCAGCCGCGGAGGCTGCACTGGCGGAGGCGCAGGAGGCCGCCGCGTCGGCCCAGGCCGAGGCGGCCCGTGCCCAGACCGAAGCCGCCGCCGCCCAAGCCGAGGCCGCCGCCGCCCAAGCCGAGGCCGAAGAGGCGCGGGCGGTCGCCGAGCAGGCCGCAGCGGAAGCCGAAGCTGCAGCCGCGCAGCCGCCACCCCCGCCACCCGAGCCGCCACCGCCCCCGCCACCGGAGCCGGTCGAGGGGCCCGAGGTCTTCGTCATGGCCGTGGCCGCGGTGCCGTCCAACGCCGACCCGGCCGTCACCGAGGGCAAGCCCAGCACCGAGCTCAACCCGATGTTCGCCGGCACCCTCGTGCAGTACGTGAAGCCGGCAGCCGGCGCCACCACCTGGCCGAGCCCGGCCGACGTGGAGCCCTACGTGGCGGAGTCGGTCACCCCCATCGAGGACGGCTACCGCTTCGTGCTGCGACCCGACGCCGTGAGCCCCTACGGCAACGCCATCACCTCCGAGGACGTGCGCTGGAGCTTCGACCGGATCATCGCCAACGACGGTGTGGGCCGCTTCCTGCTGAGCTGGGGCGGCGGTATCGACGTGGAGGCGCCGATCCGGGTGATCGACGATCGCACCTTCGACCTGGTGGTGCTGGACACCAACAACCCGTACTCCCTGGCTGTCCTCACCTACGGTCAGATGGGTCCGCTGGACAGCGTCGAGGTGCTGTCGCACGCAACCGACGACGATCCGTGGGGCACCGGTTGGCTCGCCACCAACTCGGCCAGCTTCGGCTCGTACATGCTCGAGTCGATCACACCGGGCGAGGAGTTGCGCCTCGTGCCCAACCCCAACTGGTGGGGCTCCGCGCCCGACATCGACCTGATCGTCGTGCGGGCCATCCCCGACGCCGGAGGTCGCCTGCAGCTCCTGCAGGCCGGCGAGGTGGACTTCGCCGACAAGCTGACGCTGGCACAGTTCGCCAGCCTCAGCGGCGACCTGCAGGCCATCGCCGCCAAGGGCAACACCACGGTGCCGCTGGTGCTGAACTCCGGCTTCGAGCCGTTCGCCGACGTGCGGGTCCGCCAGGCCATCTCCTCGGCGATCGACCGGGACGCCCTGGTGCAGGGCCCGATGCAGGGGTCGGCCAAGGCTGCCCTCTACCAGGTGCTGAGCGAGGTACCCCAACCGGCCCCTCCGGGTGACCCCGCAGTCCACGATCCCGACCGGGCTCGGGAACTGCTCGCCGAGGCCGGCTACGGCGACGGTCTGGCGTTCACGATGACGATCAACCCGGTCCGTCCCGGGCCGTTCTCCGAAGACATCGCGGTCCTCATGAAGGCCCAACTCGCAGAGGTGGGGATCGACATGAGCATCGAGGTCATGGCGTCCTCCGCCGACTTCCAGACGAAGTTGCAGGAGGGTGCACTGCAGGCCTGGCTCTCATCGCAGACCCCGGGCATCAGCGATCCGCAGTTCGCCTGGCTGCTGGTGCACCACTCGGCGAAGGCGTTCGAGAACGCCCACGGTTACAACAACCCCCGGATTGACGAGTTGATCGACCTGATGGCGTTCACCCAGTACGGACCTGAACGCGACGCCATGGTGCTCGAGGCGCACCAGATCCTGATCGACGAGGTTCCCTGGGTCCCGCTGATCGAGCTCGTCAACCCGATCGCGCTCGGGCCCGACGTCAAGTCGTTCCGCATGGACATCTTCCGCCGGATCATCCCGGAGGAACTCGCCAAGAACTGATCCACCTGGCACCGGGTACACCGACCGCGGGCGGTCGAACGAGAGCCGCCCGCGGTACCCGGTGCACGATGGCCGGGCCGGTCGACCGGTGAGCGACGGACTGTGACGTGAGATACCGAACGGGAGCGATAGCGAAGCGCCTGCTGTTCATCCCGATCGCGGTGTTCATCGTCATCACACTGGCGTTCGGGCTGGTCAACCTCACGCCGGGCGATCCGGCGCTGGTCATCGCCGGCGACCTCGCCGCCGACGAGCAGGTCGCGGCGATCCGCGCCGAACTGGGCACCGACAAGCCGGTGCCCCAGCGCTACGCCGCCTACGTCCGGGAACTGTTCACCGAGCGCAGCCTGGGAACCTCGTTCTTCACGAAGCGACCCGTGTGGGACGAGATCACCCAGCGGTTCCCCGACACCCTGGAGTTGGTGGTCCTCGGACTGCTCGGCGCCGTGATCTACGGCAGCCTGCTGGGCACGCTCAGCTCCTACTTCCGCCGCCGCTGGCCCGATTCCCTCTCAAGACTCAGCGTCACGATCACCCAGTCGATCCCGGACTTCTTCATGGGGCTGCTGCTGATCTACGTCATCTTCTACATCATCGGCTGGGCGCCCGCGCCCGTGGGACGCATCGGTCTGCTGGACCGCCCACCGGAACGAGTCACGGGCGCGGTGATCCTCGACACGCTCATCGCCCGCGACTGGGGGCTTCTGAAGACGGCGTTCCACCACGCCATGCTGCCGGTGGTGACGTTGGCGTTGTTCTACTCGTCGCACTTCGCCAAGACCACCAGGGCGGTGCTAAGCCGGGCGCTCAAATCCGACCAGGTGGAGTTCGCCCGGGCGTGCGGCCTGTCGGAGCTGCGGGTGGTGGGCTACGCCTTCCGCGAGGCCCGGACACCGGTTGTCACCTACATCGGCATCCTGTTCGCCGCCCTGTTCGGCGGGGCCGCCATCGTCGAGACCGTGTTCGCCTGGGGCGGGATGGGCCAGTGGGCGATCGACGCGATGCTGAAGCTGGACGTACCGGCCATCCAGGGCTTCATCCTGGTGGTGGGCCTCCTGACGCTGCTCGTGTACCTGATCCTGGACCTGATCGTGGTCGCCTTGGATCCGAGGGTGTCCTATGAGTAGGGCCCGCCTCCTCCTCAGCAGGGCTCGACCCGAGCGGGCCACCACGCCCGAGGGACCTGGCCGCGCCCGTCAGGTCCTCCGGACGCTCGCCACGGGCGCGCTGGCGCACAAGGGACTCACCGTGGGGTTCGTCGTGATCCTGCTGATCCTGGTCGCCGGATTCTTCGCACCCCTGCCCCACGACCCGATCCAGCCGAACCCCGAGAGCACGTTGAAATCCCCCGACGGCGAGTTCTGGTTCGGGACCGACCGCTTCGGCTTCGACGTGTTCTCCCGGGTGTTCGCCTCGGCGCGCCTGGACCTGCCGATCGCCCTCGCCGGCACGCTGCTCTCGATCGCCGTCGGCATCCCCGTGGGTCTGGTCGCCAGCAACAAGTCTCGCTGGTCGGAGCGCATCATGCGCGGCCTGGACATGTTCCAGTCGTTCCCCCTGCTGGTGCTGGCTTTCGCCATCGTGGCGCTGACCGGCAACAGCCTGCGGAACATCATCTTCGCCATCGCCCTCGTGAACGTGCCGCGCTTCATCCGGCTGGTCCGCAGCGAAGCACTCGTGCTGCGCGAGAGCCGCTTCATCGAGGCGGCGACCGCCATCGGCGCCAGTCGCAGCCGGGTGATGCTGCGCCACGTGATGCCCAACACCATGGGCATCGTGCTGGCCCAGGCCTCGCTGGCCGCGGCGCACGCCATCATCGTGATCGCCGGGTTGAGCTTCCTGGGCATCGGCATCACGCCTCCCGACGCCTCCTGGGGCGTGATGATCAGGGTGGGTTCGCAGAACATCGCCACCGGTCAGTGGTGGGTGTCGTTCTTCCCCGGCGCGATGGTGTTCGTGACGATCGTGGCCTTCAACATGGTGGCCGACGGTGTGACCCGGCTGATCGGGCGGGCGGAGGACTGAGCACCATGAGTTCCGCCACCACGATGGGGCCCCCACTGCTGGAGGTGACCGACCTCGCTGTCCAGTTCCGCAGCCGACGCAGGACCACCCACGCCGTCAATGGTGTGTCGTTCTCCATCGGCGAGGGCGAGACGGTGGGCCTCGTCGGCGAGACCGGCTGCGGCAAGTCCGCCACCGCGCGGGCGATCATCGGTCTGCTCAAGTCGCCGGGGCGCGTCACGGCGGGATCGGTCCGACTCGAGGGGAGCGATCTCGTGGGTCTCCC
>LXNJ01000072.1_pt1 | contig 64321 bp, 65 predicted proteins | sample 809081 | NCBI WGS metagenome assembly LXNJ01 (sample SAMN04870510, study PRJNA318959) | sponge metagenome | biome: sponge; feature: marine sponge reef; material: water | host: Petrosia ficiformis | place: Greece: Milos, Mediterranean Sea | collected 2013-05-29 | depth 5-7 m
GACCGAGGTCCTGCAGCCGGACGATCCGCCGCCCGCGACGCAGGGCTGTGCGCCGAGTTGTTTCGTCAACTCATACAGATCGTCGGCCCATTCTTCGAACTCGGAAGCACCGCCCGATATCCCGACATCCGACGCGCCGCAGTTGCGGCGATCGAAAATCAGGACGCGATACCCCTTTCCGGCGAGCGACTCGGCCATCTCCCGGATCCCCGGCATACCAACCCGTCCGCCGGGGGCCAACGCGACCCAGGGGCCCGCATTCCCGAGCACGTCGTAGTTCACCTGAATTCCGCGTATCTGAGCTAACGGCATTTTTGATTACCCCCTTGACGGCTTAAACGTCCAAATTCAGAAATCCTGCGCCCGGCGTCAGCCGGTGATCTCGAGTTCTTTTCCGTTGACGACGACGGGGGCGGCGGCGAGCAGGACGAACGCGATGACACAAGGCTCCGCGCCGTTATTGACCCAGTTGTGAATCGTGCCGCGCTGCACACACACGTCGCCCGCCTTCAGGCGTACGACGACGCCATCATCGAGCGCCATGTCTATCTCGCCCTTCAGTACCACCAGGTAGTCGAGCGAATGGGTCCGGTGCATTCGGGACGCAACGCCGGGACCATATTGCGTGACCCTGATCTTCGAGGCCGTCGCACCCGGCGGACCGGGTTCAATCGCCTTCCCGTCGGCTTCGGTGTTCAGGTCGGCCGGATATACGTCGGTAGCCCATACGCCATGCCCCTCGTGTCCAGGCCTGGTGGACCGGGGCTCGCTCATCAACTCGTCGATCTTGACGACCGCCTTGCCATTCTCATCGTGCCCGGTAACGACCCGTCTTACCGAAAATGCCACTTCGGAATCTCCTCGTTCTTTATCAGCCCGTCACTGGCGCTTCTCCGTTCTCGCGCCCTCATTTGAGCCATGCGCGCCATCTGCGGAAAACAACGATTGATTCCTGGATGGCGGCATATATCTCTCCCTGAGATGCTTGAGACCCGCGCCAAACGATTTTTCAAGCATTTCGCTATGTTTTCCGTAAATCTCAGCCAGGTAGAACTCATGAAGAAAATATCCTTCGAGCACGTAAACCATGGACTGGTTGCGAGAATAGGAACCTTCCCATTCCTCTCCCGAAACGGCCACCAGCATATCGGTGGAATCCACAGACATCGAAATTTTCGTGTTGGACAAAGAGGTGACCTTGATGCCGGTGCTCTCGTGGGGAATAACGATTAACTCAGGGTTCCGTTCGATCTTTTCGGCGGCGTCATTATAGAGAACCAGTATGACCTCGACGCCGCGTCCCGCCGCAGCCTTGAGATCTTCGAGATAAGAATCGACCGCTCCCTCGAACGCTTTAATCCAGACGTGGCGTTTTGCGCCTGCGATCATCTCTGAAATCTTGTATTGAATTTTCTGTTTCCCGGCCAGCGTCCAGATATACATCTGCTCATTCGAGTCGGATTTCCTCTTCAAGGCCGAGGAAAGTTCCTGGCAGATTTTCCGCGTGTTATCGACGACGCCCAGGAGATATTCCTCGGGATCGCGGGGAATGTACCGCACGGGATCTTCACTGATGGGCTGAACGGCTCCTTTCGACTCCAGAGATTTCAGCACGTCATAGGCATTGCTTCGGGGAAGCCGGGCGGCCTTGCTGATTTCGTAGCCGGTCGCCGGATGGCATTCGCAAATGGCGAGATAAACACGGGATTCATGATCGGTGAAACCGAGTTGCCTCAGGCTGTTCAGAATCTCCTGCAACATCGGCGGGGTCTCAGCGACGACATTCACTACTTTTCCATTCGACCGGACCATTCGGATTCTCCGCTTAGAGAAACATTTGTTCTGCACCGCAAGTCGTCGAAAACCGTCAAGAGCAACAACCGCGAACTCAACCTCAATCACTTACGAAATTTTCTTGATATGGTTGACCTGAAACTTTGACGCGCAAAAATCCCGCATCTTGTGTACGCCCGTCCTCGTCTCTCCAATGACACGCAAATGACTCACGACCCGACGACTTATTGGTCTGGCATACATCAAATCTAGTATATATTCGTAGTAGTTACAACTACTATATGAAAAGAATCATTCTCCATCACTCCTTTCTCGGCTGCGGTTGACCTATATTGGAATGCTCCTTATGTAGAGACGCATTTCCCCCTTGTTGCGGTGGCGGGAAGGGCCGACTACTCCTCACCCTGCGCCGCCGCGCCGGCTGTGTGATACTGAGGCGGTGGAACCATCGCCCGACGGGAAGAGGGGCCCTTCGCGGGCGCATCGACGAACGCCGAAAAGGAACAACGGGATGCTTGACGCCGCCACCATCATCGCCATCGCCGGAACCTTTCTGCTCGCAGGCGCGGTCAAAGGGGTCATCGGCTTAGGCCTGCCGACGGTGAGCCTCGCCGTTCTGGCGGTGGCGCTCAACCTGACGAACGCGATGGCCCTGCTCCTCGTGCCTTCGTTCGTGACCAACGTCTGGCAGGCGGTGGTCGGCGGCCACGGCTGGTCGCTTCTGCGCCGTATCTGGCTGTTCCTGCTGGTGGCGGCGGTCACCGTGCGGCTGGGGGCGTCCGCGCTGACGCGCGTCGATTTCTCGCTGCTGACCGCGCTCCTCGGGTTGCTGCTCGTGGCGTACGCCGCCGCGAACCTGCTCGGCCTCAAGTTCGAGGTCCAGGCCCGCCATGAAAAATGGATGGGCCCGCTGGCCGGACTCGTGAACGGCGTGCTGACGGGCATGACGGGGTCTTTCGTCGTGCCGGGGGTGATGTATCTGCAGGCGCTCGGCCTCTCACGCGACGCGCTGATCCAGGCGATGGGAATGCTCTTCACGGTATCGACGCTGGCGCTCGGGTTCGCGCTTCAGGCCAACGACCTGCTGCGGATGGAGCACGGCGCGCTCTCCACCATGGCCCTTGCGCCGGCGGTGGCGGGCATGGTCATCGGGCAGCGAATCCGGAGCCGGCTCTCCGAGCAGCTGTTCCGGAAAATATTCTTCCTCTCCCTCCTCGCGCTGGGCGCCTACCTCGCCTCCCGCGCGTTCGGGGGCTGAAAGAAGCAGACTGCTCACCGGCGAATCGGGGCGAAGGGCGCTCTTGAGCCCCAATGAATCCGGCTCGTCCCGTGAGGAGGCGGGGCGCATTTGCCCGCAGTTGCCCGTGGCGGCGAAGTTCCGGGTCGGGTATGGTGTCGCTTCGCAAAGAACTCGAACGGAAAAATGAATTTCCGTAAATATCGATAAAATCAGATAAATTGACGGGGTAATTCGATAAATTTCTGAAAATTAAATTGTTGGGAAAAGACGCCGCCGAAATGCGGCGCAGGGGAATATTGCCATGGACAGCGGCTCCCGCGATAACGGCGAATGCGCGGAAATGCGGGGAATTGCACGTTCGACCGGAGGAATCCAGAAGATGCAGGAACGAGGAAATCCAGCGCGCGCGCTGTTTCCCGAAATCCCGCAAGTCGTTGATTTATATGAGCGAGAAACGGAAGGCCTCCCCGAAGAGGTTTTGCGCAGAACGAGAGAGGAGAAGAGCTGGGGCCTTTGGTCCATCCGGGATCAGGCGAGCCACGTGGCTTCTCTGCCCTACCGGTGGCTGCTCATTCGCTGGGGCGCAATCCTCTTCGGAGACGACCTCCCGCGCGATAAGAAACTCTTCGAGCGCTTCGACGGGCGAATGATGAAAGAGGCGTATTGCCCGCAGATTCAAGACCTTATCGGCGTCATGCGGGACTCGTTCGCCCTCGCCTGGGAGGTGCTGGGAGCCGAGACGACCGAATCCATCCGCGACGGGAGAAAGATTTCCGAGCGGGTGCCGGTGGGGAAGATACGGCCCGGAACCGGCGAGGACGTGCGCGAATGGCGCGAAAAAGTCACCCTCAAGGCCCACCGCACCGGCGTTTGGATCGACCCCGACGATGCGGAGCTGTTTCACTTCAACCTCGAATACACGTTCCGCCACATGCTCTGGGAGGCGTACGCGCATCTCAAAACCATCCAGATGCACAAGAAAGCGGAAGGCGTGGAGCCGCTCGTCCAGATACCACAAGAGGGTTACATCCGTGTGCTGATATGGGAATAAAAACAATATAAACAAACAGTTTCGGGAATAGCATCTTTCGCATCCAAACCCTGGAGGACATTATAAGATGGTCGAAAGCATCAATTATCCCTGGCATGAGAGCTCTGTGCCCGGCGAGCGGCCGATCGATAAACCCGAACTTCCAAAAGACGGTTATGAGATCACCATGCTCGCAGAGACGGAAACAATGGACGATGGACAACTCAAAATCGGGCGATTCCGGCACTTTGAAGTTTTCAGCGACGAACCGCCCCGCATCGGAGGTGAGGACAGGTATCCACAGCCCCTCACCTACATCGCCATGGGAGTCGGCTTCTGACTGTTGACCCAGCTTGGGCGGTACGCCCATATGACGAAAACGACCTTCGAGAAGGCCACCTGCCGCGTGGAATTCGATTATTTCCTGAAAGGTTCCGTTCTGAAAGGCGACGTGAATTCTGGATGCCGGAGGGTGCGCACGCATTTCAAAGTCGAATCGAACGATTCTGAAGAGAAAATCCTGAACATCATTCAATTGGCGAAACAAGGCTGCTATGCCGAGCAGATGGTTCAGACGGCGGTTCCGCTCACGAGCACGGTCGAGTTAAACGGAAAAAACCTTGAACTGAAAGGAATTACGGAGACGAATTGACGCGAACGAGAGGGTTACTGGTGCCACGGGACGGAATTGAACCGCCGACACGAGGATTTTCAGTCCTCTGCTCTACCGACTGAGCTACCGTGGCAGTACGTGGAGCAATCAACGGACAACCAAGGGTTGTTCCTAATCGACCCATTTTCCCCAAAAGGCAAGTGTTTCCATGCCTTTATCGGGAATCCGGGATTCTAAAACGCCCCAACCCGGGCGTCAACACGAAAACGCTTTTCGCTCTTGATGTGAAAAGCCCCCTCCCCATGGTAGGAAGATGGTAAAACAGCCTCCATTTCCAGTGGGTAAACTTCCGCCAGATGTATTGGATAATCTGCTCAAGAACGCAAGTTCGCACCCGCGTCTTGTAGTGGGGCCAAAGATTGGAGAAGACGCAGCCGTCATCGACATGGGAGAGCGCTATCTCGTCGCGAAATCAGACCCCATCACGTTTGTGGAAAACCACATCGGCCGCTATGCCGTACACGTAAACGCGAACGACATCGCCTGCATGGGCGCTACTCCTTTGTGGTTCCTGATGACCCTGCTTCTGCCGGAAGGACGCGCTGATGAGGCGATGATAAGCCGTATTTGGGAAGAGGTGGAAGATGCATGCGCCGATTTGGACATCACCATATGCGGCGGACATACGGAGATTACCTCGGGACTGGAATTTCCGATTCTCTCGGGCCACATGCTGGGGGAAGTATCGAAGGAGAACCTGGTACGCGGCGCAGACGCGAAAGTAGATGATTTAATTCTGCTTACGCGTCCCATACCTGTGGAGGGAACGGCTATCCTGGCGGATGCGAAATACGATTTTCTGAAAAACCACATGGATGTCGAGATCTTGGAAAATGCGAAAAAAACCCTGGAATCTCCCGGCATCAGCGTGGTGGCGCAAGCTTTGGCGGCGGCCGGCACAGGCCAGGTGCACGCGATGCACGACCCGACCGAAGGAGGGCTCGCCACCGGCATCCATGAAATGGCGCAGGCCGCCGGCCTGGGAGCCATTGTTGAGGAGAACAACATACCCATTTCCTTTGAAGGGGGGAAGATTTGCAAGGCATTGAATCTGGACCCTTTAGGTGTCATTACATCAGGAGCGCTTTTGCTGGCGGTTCCGGCAGAAGGGGAAGAAACCGTTCGGGAAACGCTCATGGCGTCGGGTGCAATGGGTGTGCAAATCGGCAGGTTATGCGCGCCTGATTCAGGAGTGATGATTCGGCGCGACGGAAAAACTTATCCGCTCAGGCGCTTTGATTCCGACGAAATCTCAAAAGTGCTGTAAGGGAGCGAGGATGAAACGAGCCATGGAGGGCGTGCTGCTCGATTTTGACGGCACGCTCACGAAACCCGCCTTTGACTGGCCCGTCATGAAAGAGGAGATGGGATTGCTCGACGAGGAGGTATCGATTCTGGATTATCTCCCTACGCTCTCTCCTGAACGAGCGCGTGAAATATCGGATATCCTTGAAAAACATGAACTTAAAGCCGCCGATATCGCGGAGGCCAACGATGGCTCGCATGCTTTGATTGCGTACCTGCGAACCAGAAAAATCCCCTTCGGCGTCGTTACGAACAATGCGGAGCGGCATGTTCTGAAAATGGTGAAAAAAATAAATATCTCTTTCGAAGTCCTGGTTACACGGGATATCGGCTACTGGAAGCCGGACCCGAGACCCATGCTCGCAGGCGCCGAGGCGATCGGCGTATCGCCTGAAAAATGCGTCGTCATCGGCGACGGGAAATACGACATGATGGCCGCCAAAGCGGCGGGAATGTTGTCGGTCCACCTGACGGAACGCTCCTCGATTCCCAGTGATCTGACGCTTCGCAGCCTCCGGGATGCGCCTGCCCTGCTCAAACAACTGATTCATAAATAAAGACTTGGGGCACGCCCTTTTGGGACATGCCCCATGGTGGAAGGAATCCGCCCAACTCGGGCGAATCATTCGGCGAGGTGTCAGTGAATCAGCATCGGGGGACCCTTCAACTGACCACCGGGGAGAAAAGGCTCCTCTTTTGCAAGGCGCCCATAGAGGGCAAAAGGTACACACCCTTATAACAAGCACAAATCGTGCCAAAGAAGAACATTCTACGGCTAAAAATAAATAAGGCGCATAACGATAATGATATCAGTCGGATACAATTTCTGCACAGCGCCATAATCTCAGGAAATACGCCTTTCAGGTTCCGGCGGGCGGCATCACACTTTGACTATTATTCGGGAACGGGAGGCCCCGGTCTGACAATATGTCAATCCAGGACCCGGATGAGTTCCGCCGAAGCCGGAAATTATGGCAGTTATATGATAATTCCCCGCAGTTCCCCGCATTTGCCGTCATCGGGGCAGGCACGGACCGTGGCAGAATTCCCCTGCGCCGCGCGATGCGGCTGCATCTTTTCCGAAGAAAACCTCATCATTTATTTACCGGAAAACCTCGTGAATTTATCGAATAACCCCGTGAATTTATCTATATTTATCGAAATTATTATTTGCATTAAATGGATTTTCATCATTTCTGAATAAGCCCGGCGACCCTGCCCTTCTTTCATCCGAAAAACCTGCCCGGGTCTCGCCCAGACCCTGGAACCTCATCGCGATGCTCACCCCTGCGTATCGCCTGAACCGAGGCCACCCATCGGGACCTTCCCGATTATCGAAAGCGGCCCTTGCGGTAGACGCCGCCCAGACCCAGGAGAAGCAGGATCTTCGAGACCTTCGATTCGAGCTTCTCACCCGACCCGGCGACAGCCGTCTCCGCATCTCGACCCTCTGCTCCAGGTCCAGTGAATCCCGCAGGGAGAGCGCCCAGCCCTCGAAGGCGCGCCCGATCCCGGCGACAACGCCCACGCCGCCCGTGATGCGCGCCGTATCTCAGACCGAGACCCGTGCGTCCACAGAATCGGTGAACGCATCCACCGAAACCCCAGAGTTCGCGTCCATCCCATCAATTACTGACAGGAGCGCTCTAGGATGTGCGAGAGCCTGAATTGTTTCGCTTGCGTTTTGATTACATCTTTTTGAAAGTAACCCACAAAGAAAATCCAAAAGAATATCCGCGATGGTTTCCATAATCTATAAAGAGTTCACCGCCGATGGAAACGCCCGAACGTCTCTAAACGGGCTAACATTATCAACGAACTCGTTATCCTGCTGGTCCACTTCAGGCTATCGAACGTTATCTGCCTGCCAAGCGCTGGTCGCCTTTCTCCTGCGCGTCCACTGGCGAGCATTTTCTCATCGACGACGAAACATCCTTTGCACTCCAGGAACGTTTCGCACGGCATCTCCCGCTCTGTGCCATGAACAGCTCGGACCGGAGAGGGCCGGGACGGTGCTTGAAACGCTCGGACAATCGCTGACCCGCGAAGAGCGCGGGGAACTGGCTTATGTCAGCGCGCAGATGCCGGGGTGGCTGGTGGAACCCGTGAGTCGGCTGGCGCATGGCTGAGCGCTGTCTGAATCTCTCGCCGTGACCGTCGGGAAGTGCTTGAATTCGCCGCCGGCGCGTCAGGAAGACCGGCGTATCTGCTGGAGAAGGACATCCGGGTCGTCCGGGCTATCCAGACGCTCTTTGGAGTTCCCATAGGCGCGCCGCTCCTCTTCAAGGGCGGCGCCTCCCTGTCCAAGGCGTATCGTGCCATTGGACGTTTTTGCCGGGGATATCGACCTGACCCTATGACATCCGGGCGCTCGCACCCGACCTCGTGGGCGGCAGGCCGTGTGCGCTGCCGACAAGTAAGAGCCAGGAACAGCGATGGACGAGAGAGGTCCGTCGGCGTTTGCCGCCTGGATGCATGACGAGGCCGTCCCGTTCCTGGAGAAGGGGCTCCATGCGGCAGGGGCGGACGACGGGACACGGGTCGAGGACGGCGAACTCTTCTTCCACTATGCGCCGCGGACGCCGACTGCGGCGTGATTCTGGGCAGGCGCACGGGGATTCACTGGAGCCGCCGGTTCGCGCGCCGGGGCTGGGTACGTGAACGCCGGGGCCATGGGGCGTCCGGCCATCTACGGGCGAACATGCGTCTGGTATGCTACGCTATCCACGGACGCGGACCGGCTGGAAGTGGAGCATGTTCCGGTCCGCTACGATCACGAGGCGCTGGTTCGCGAAATGGCGAGAGAGGGCATCAGTGAAGAGTTCGTCACGACGATTCGCACCGGGTGGTGGACCACCAGCCTGGAGCCCCCGCCGGGCAGGGAACGGGCTCGCGGGCGCTACTGAGGGTCTGTGGTCCCGGCTTTCCTCCGGTACGCCAACCGGGAGGCGCCGTTGAGTGCTCACATCGCCTACCTGGACGGACCGCGCCTGCGCCGGTCTCTGGTCGCTGCCTGCGAGTATACCCGCCAGCAGCGGCAGGAATTGAACCGCATCAACGTCTTTCCGGTACCCGACGGCGACACCGGCACCAACCTGGGCCTTACCGTGGAGGCCATCGCGGACCGCCTGCGGCGCAACCGCGACCGGGCAGTTTCCGCCGTCGCGGACGATGCAGCCGAAGCTGCGCTGCTGGGTGCGCGCGGCAATAGCGGGATGATGCTGTCGCACTTCCTGCTGGGCTTCGCGGCCCACCTGAAGGGACGCGAGCGCGTGGGCCCGCGCGGGTTCGCCGAGGCGCTGGGCGGGGGCATCGACAACCTCTACAACGCGCTCGACAACCCGGTCGAGGGCACCATTCTGACTGTCATCCGGGACACCGCGAACGCTGCGAAGGAGAGCTCCGCCACGGACTTCGTCCTCTGCGTCGACCGGCTGGTGGACGCCGCGCGCGAGTCGCTCGAGCGCACGCCCTCGCTGCTCCCGGTGCTCAAGGCGGCGGGGGTGGTGGACGCCGGCGGCCGCGGTTTCGTGCACATGCTGGAGGGCGTGCTCCTGCTCATCAACGGGGACCCGTTCGTCGCCACCGGAGACGAGACGGATTACGCGCAGGTCCCGGCGACCGTCGCCGAGGTCGAGTATCCCGAGAATGAGGAGCAGTACCGCTACTGCACCGAGGCGTTGGTGCGTGGCGAGGGGCTGCCGGCGTCCGCGATCGTGCGTGAGGAACTGCGCCGCCATGGCGATTCCATCATCGTGGTCAGCACCGACACCCTGCTCAAGGTGCACGTGCACACGGACGGTCCTGATGGAGTCTTCTCCTACCTCCGCACGCTGGGCAGGCTCGCCACGAAGAAGGCCGAGGACATGCGCGCCCAGCACGCGGCGGCGCGCCACGGCGGGGGCGGCCATCAGACCCTGGTGCGGCGTCCCTTCGCGATCGTGACCGACAGCGGCAACGATCTCCCCGAAGACATCATCCGCGCCCACGGCATCCACGTGGTCCCGGTCGTGTTGGTGGACGGAGGCCGCCCACTGCGCGACGGTATCGACATCACCGCGGAGGAATTCCACGAGAAGATGCGCGACGCCAGCGGAGAACTGCCCACAACCTCGCAGCCTCCGCCGCAGGCCTTCCTGGACGGCTTCGCGCGGGCCGCCGAGGACGGCGACCAGATCATGGGCGTCGTGCTTGGAAGCGGCGTGTCCGGCACCTTCGGTTCTGCGGAAGCGGCGGCGCGGACCTTCGACAAGGTGCCGGTGCACCTCTTCGACTCCTGCGGAGTGTCGATTCTCGAGGGGCTGCTCGTGCTGAAGGCGGCGGAACTGGCGGAGAGCGGAACGAGCGCCGGCGAGATCCTGGCCGAACTCTCCCGCGTGCGCGAGCAGTCCGGCATTTTCGCCACCGTGGACACCTTCGACCGCCTGCTGCACTCGGGGAGGGTGGGGAAAGGCCAGGCCTGGTTCGGGGGCATGCTGGGGGTGAAGCCCATCCTGTCGCTGACCAAGGAGGGGAAGGTCGTTCCGGTCGGCAAGGTGATCGGCCGTAAAAAGGTGCTTCCGGCGGTTCTCGGTCTTCTGGAGGACCGCATCCCGGCCGGTGCAAAGAAACTCCGCTTCGGCGTGGTGCACGTCGGGTGCCCGGAGATCGTCGAGCAGGTCTCGGCCGCCCTCCACGCGCGCTACGGCGACGTGGACATCCTCGGCGGTCCCACGGCCCCGATCTTCGCCACCCACCTGGGTCTGGGCGCCTGGTGCCTGGCCTATATGGTCGAGGACTAGGGACTAGCTCCGCTCGGCGAGGTGCGTCTCCTGGGACGTGGGGCTGGTCATCACGAAGAGCAGATCAACTGCCATGCCGCCATTCCCTGAACGTCACCGCGCGGAACCACGCCCATCACGGGACGAATGAACGGATACGAAGACGCTCCGACAGGAATGCTCCAGGTTGCGCAGGAGTTTGAATCCCACCGCTTCCGCTTTGATTACATCTTGTTGAAAACAAATTTCGAACGAAGTTCGAAAAAACAAATACCTGCTATACTTTCAACAAACTACAAGGATCTCACAACCGCTGGAAACCCCCCACCGCCAGTAAACGGGCGGAAAGCCTCCACCGGCTCTTGAAACAGCCCGCGCGTCCTTCATTGGCGCCTGGCGCCGAACGCCCCGACGAAGGCCCCGGTGTCGAACACGCCCCATGCCTCCTCGTGGCCGGGGCCGTGGAAGCGCCCCTGCGGAAGAACCGCGCCCTCCACCGACCGGCGCCGGTCACCACCTCCTCGAGCCGCACAGTAGGACGCCGCCGCCCGGCCGCTCATCGTTCGCGGCCTCAGTGAGGCTCGCCTCGAGGTTCACCTCGTATGCGGGGCCGAGCTTCCAGCGCGCGCCAGACCTCGCCGCTCTCCGCGAGCGAGACCCCCGCGTAGGGCGTCAGCAGGGCGCGCGGGACGTCGAGGCCGTAAGCCACCTCAGCGTCCAGGCGCGCTTCGGGGTCCGCGTATCCTCCCGGAAGACCCGCCGCCTGCGACCAGAGAATTTTGAAATCGGGATTGGCAAGCTTGCTAATCGATATACATGTCTCGAATTCACCTGCCGCCGGACCGCATGACGGCACCGCATTACCCCCAACCCCGCCCATCACCAAGAGCGCGCTGTTCCTTGCCTGCCCATCCCAGTCAAGGCAGAATCTTATTTTGACCAAGGAAACCATTCTTATATATTCTAATGGCCTTTCATTGTCTTGCTTAGATAGGAGTCCGTCGACAATGGCTGAAGAAGGCTGGGTCGGTATCGGGGAGGTCGCAGCCCATTTGCAGGTGGCCAAGGAATCCATCTATCGTTGGGTCGATGCGAAAGGCTTTCCATCTCACCGGGTGGGCCGGTTGCTGCACTTTAGGCTCTCCAAAGTGGACGAGTGGGTGAAGGTCGGGGCGAGAGTGTTTCGGCATCTCGCTCATCGACAGAGACATGGGAAGCTTGGCTGAGAATAGACCTAAATTCGTGAATGACTGAGAACAGGAGTGCCTTGTTGAGTGCTGACGTGCCGATCCACGAAAGACAGCTCCTGACCGGACCCCTGTTCAGCGAACCGATGCAGGTGGAGACCGATAGTTCCAACGGTCCCGACATCTGTGGATCAGGCCCCGTGGACAAGCGGTCAGGGCAGATCCGCCGGGGCAAGCTCACTTCGGATGGAATCTCTGACCTGACAATTGAGGAGATGCTCTGCGGGAGCCATGAGGTCATCATAATATCCGAGGTGTTTGCATGACACTCGATGATCTCGAAATCCTCATCCAGGAGGGGGAAGGTACGACACTTGAATTCAAGGAAAGTCTCTCGTCGTCGTTCGCACGGGAGCTTGTGGCGCTTGCCAACACTATCGGCGGGAAGATTCTCCTGGGTGTGCGTGATAACGGCACGGTGATCGGCGTGAAAGACTCCAACGCTTTACGTGCCCGCATCCAGGACATCGCCCGCAATTGCGATCCGCCGGTACTGGTGCGAGCGGAGCTGGTTGGCAGAGTGTTCGCGGTCCATGTAAGTGAAAGCGATGCCAAGCCAGTGCAGTGCAGCGACGGCTTTTTCTGGCGTCAAGGTGCGGTGACCCAGAAACTGAGTCGCGACGAAATCCGCGATTTGTTCCGGTTGGAAGGTGCTGTCCGATTTGATCTAACACCCTGCCCTCGGTTCATCTATCCGGAGGACTTTGACCGCGAAAACTTCGACAATTGGCTCAGTCTTTCCGGGATAACCGGTCGGCCCCGGGTCGAGGATGTGCTGGTCAACATCGAGGCGGCCGAAAGAGTGGATGGCACATTGCTCTTCAGGAACGCGGGAGTGCTCTTCTTTGCCAAGAATGTGCGCCGCTTCTTTCCGCAAGCCTACATCACCTGTCTGCTGGCAAGGGACACTGACAAGGTGCACATCCTGGATCGTAAAGATTTCAACGGTGGAATCGTAGCCGACATCGAAGACGCCCTGCGCTTCGTTGAGCGGAATACTCGCACCGCCTACCGTATAGAAGGGCTTAAGCGTGAGAATATCCCAGAGTATCCGTCCAACGCCCTGCGAGAGGCGATCACGAATGCCGTCATGCACCGCGATTGGTTTGTTGACGGGGCCAACGTCTTTGTCGAGATCTACGCCGACCGCATCGAAGTTGTGAGCCCGGGCAGCCTGCCCCAGGGGTTGTCGCTCGCAGATCTAGGGAGCAAGAGTGTTCGACGCAACGCGTTGATCGCCGACCTGCTCCACCGTATCGACTTCATAGAGAAGGCGGGTACCGGTATCCGGCGCATCCGAAACGAGACTCGCGCGCAGGGCTGCCCCGAGCCTGAATTCGAGGTCAACGGCTTCTTCACCGCCACCTTTTGGCCCAGCCCAGAGGTGCGGGAAAGGGCGGATGTGCGTTCGGTGGAACAAGTCACCACGGAAGTCACCACGGAAGTCACCACGGAAGTTCGGCTACTACAAGCAATTTCGGGAGAAATGACCAGGCAAGGCCTCCGGAACGCGCTTGGGTTGAAGAACGACGAGCACTTTCGCAAGGCGTATCTATTGCCCGCCCTACAGGCCGGGCTGATCGAGATGACCATCCCGGACAAACCACGTAGCAGGAACCAGCGCTATCGCCTGACACCTGAGGGGCGCGAATTCCTGAGGCAAACCTAGGAATCAAAATTAGTGACGAAAATCGAGATCGGGTAGGACCGATCTGGCATGGCCCGGCAGGTACAACGGCGCCGGTCCCAAAAGGTTGAGCTATGAATGTCTTCGACACGCACAGGCAGATCGTTGGTGACTATGCCGAGTATATTCGCAGCTTTATCAACATCTCCGACCCAGAGATCGAGCGGACGGTCAAAGACTCGCTCTCCGAGGGGCGCCTCTGGCCACAGCCTTTGCTGCAGTTCAATCCCGCCTACGAACAGGCCGACACCGTCGAAGAGGTAATCACCGCAGGATTGCTGCATGATGACACCCGGCACATCTTTGACGGGTACTCCCTGTATCGCCATCAACGCAAGGCAATTGAACTGGGCGTGGGTGGCGCCGACTTCGTCGTCACTTCTAGGACGGGGTCAGGCAAATCACTGACCTACATCGCCAAGCCCAAACGCGATAGCCGCCGGCGCATGGCCGCAACCGAAGACCTCAGTCTCTTCGAAGGGAAGTCCTGACCAGCGTGGTCCGATTCGAGACGGGGTCCGCTTGGGAAAGCATCCAACGATGTGAGTCCGTTTCATATAGAAGCTGATTTGGCGTCAATCATTGTTTTTGGAACATTCAGGGACGAGGAGCAGGAAAAAAGAGGCGAGAAATGGCCAAGCAGAAAAAGTTCAGAAAGAGGGCGAGAGTTCCGAGAGTAGATCCCCTGGAGCAACTTCTGCAGACAGAAGACCCCGAAGCCTACTGGCGATTCTGCTGGTACCTGGCAAACAGGGACACCGAGAGGCACCGAGCAGGGGACGTGATCAAGCTGGGTGAATGGGAGAAAGCTGGCGTTGAGAGAAAGTACCGGCTGACCGAGGAGAGCGTCGAGAACATTGGCCGATGCCTGGGGATACGAACCTGTGAGGAGGCATCAGAGATCTTCATGGAAACTAGACAGGTAGAGCCCCGGGGGGAATGCCCATCTGGCCATCAAGAAGCTGCCCTCCAGTACCTGACATACGGCATCATGCCCACCAAGCCGTGCCCTGAGTGCGGGGAGATGCCTAAGTTCAGCGACGTGTGCATGAGCTTGGGCTTCGGATCGAACGAACCGGTCAAGGGAATAGATGGGAATGTGTACCAGATCTGTCCCGAGTGCGGAGACGACATGCTCCAACTCCAGGGAACCGACCCAGTCGGATGGGGATGGGAGATAGTCTGCACAGGCTGCGGATGGCAAATAAAACAGGCCGAGGAACTCGACATCAACCAGTACTCCGACCTCATGGAGGAAATAAAGCTCAAGGTGGACGCCATCCAACGGCTCATGGAGATGTCCGGAATTATTAACCAGACCCGGTTGGAATCAGCTTGCCTTCAACTCCGGATAGTTTTGGAACTGATTATTTTCAGCTCCCTGGTTTCCAACAAGGACGCTTGGCGAAAATCTCGGGATGAACTCCGGAAGGCCTGGAACATCAAGAAGATCATGAGAGACCTGAGAGGGATACATGCCAGGTACTACCCCGAGCCTAAGGAGAAGGTGGGAGATGTCTTAACGGAAGACAGGCTGATCACTATTTACGACCAACTTAACAAGATAATCCACGCGGAGAATCCTCTGGGAATCGGAGTTAACCTCAGACACTACATGGAATCCGTGCCCAAATGGCTAAATTGGATTATGGGTCTGCTGACGGAACACAAAGTCTTCCTATATCATCACCCCAACGTTTTTTACTGGGTAAGGATGTTTGGAGGCCCAGAAGGAGACGTTCTGTGCACCCCTATCAGGGCAGATTCCGAGGGGAAAGAGATTTGCCCGTGGCCCGATTGTGTACAGCAGGAAAATCGACAACACTGCGAGTACATCCGTGATTCATGGCAGGAGTGCCAGCTACAGGCACTAGAACCGGACCAGATTGAGGGGAAGAGAATCGCAGAAGCCTATGACCGATGAGATGTAGCAACGGGAAGCAGTCTACAAGCGACATCCGGAATTGACCCCGTGGTGGTCTATAATATGGGTCCGATTGGGTGTCTGACTCTTTACTTTCTCTCTTAGATGTATTTGGATGAGCCCGACAGTGCCGGGCTAGGTGTCGTAAGGTGCGGACCCGCTGGCGACCATCCGGTTTCCGTCCCTCACGCTTGAGAGCGGTTTTTCTAGAAATGGCCAAAATTCGGAGACTCGGATGATGGGTGGTCAACCCGGGCACCTCACCATACGTAGTGATGCCCCCTCCGATGGGCGTTGGAAGAACGGGCCCCACGAAATGCGCATAGTAACGACGGGATTTCTGCCATGACGTCCGATCCGATTGCGCCCGTGCCGCTTCCATCTCAGGCTATGTTAGACGGTTGCAATATAGTCTCAACTTGTCTGATCGACGCTGATGTAAAAGCGCCTTCTGCCCATTCAGCTCCCAATTCATCGTGAATCATCGTCTCTAACACGCATAGCTGCCACCGCCAAGTAGGCAAAGTCGGACGTCAGTTGGACGAAGATCTCGGGGCGGAGCCATGCGGGTTCAATCATCTATGTCAATTCTACCAAGCCGTTCAATATCACTCATTTCGGTGCTGTCATGGGGGCGCAGATCGGAGGCCCTTAAACCATTGTTTGCGAGACGACTGACCATGACCGTATTCAAGCCATTGCGGCCGGACTTAGGAGGACGCTTACCGACACGGACTCGCCAGTAAGCGCGGGATTTATAATTCATCCGCTTTCGGTTTGATTACAGTTAGCGGATAGAGAATCTCGGACGAAATTCCCCAAAACCAATACCCGGAATGCTTTCAACAAATTATAAGGATTCCCCGCCCGTCGGATATCCCCCACTGTCTCTAAACGGGCGAAATACCCGAAAGCCGCTGAGTGCCTGGCGGGAGACCGGGAGGAGTTGCTCGCCTTCTACGACTTCCAGGCGGGGCACTGGCAGAGCCTTCGGGCGACGAACCCCATCGAGTCGATCTTCGCCACCATTCGCTTGCGAACGGCGAAGACCAGGAACTGCCTGAGCGAGAAGACGGCGCTGACCCTCGTGCATCAGCTCGCCATGAGCGCCCAGAAGCGATGGCGCCGGCTACGCGGCTTCCGTCATCTGGCGGACGTGATCGCCGACGTGAGGTTCACCGATGGGGTGAAGGAAAAAGAAACGGGCGGGAGTGCCGCTGGATTCAGGACGGCCATACACCAGATTTGACAGTAACTCAACATAAGGTAACTTCAATAAGTTACGTGTATTTCAGATCTGTCAGAAATGATTTGCTACATCAAATTTGTCAAAGACAATGATATTGTCAATCATTCCGACAGAACCCCACTTTCCTAGGTCCCTGCTGGCTTTTTGCAGCCCCTAATCGTCCGCTATGAAATCTCGCTTTAATCGAAATGCCTTGAATATCAGAGGCTGGCACAACGAAAGAATTAACAGCACCGCAAATACTAAAGCCACCGGGCGTTCCAACAGAAACAGAATGTCGCCAGCACTCAGCTGATACGATCGGATCAGTTCACTTTCGACCATTCGACCAAGCACTAAGCCAACCACCGTCGCTGCTATAGGATAGTCAAAGCGCTTCATCAACCAACCAAATACCGCAAACGCGAACAAGGTAATCGGCCCCGCTATATCTCCTGTAACTGCATATGCGCCGACGACCGACAGGACTAAAACCGAGGGTATAAGGATCGATAGTGGAAGCCTCACAATATTTCCAGCTACCGAAATAAACAGAAGCCCGACAACCAAGAGAATGCCCGCCTGCGCGAAATTGCCGAAAATAATCACATATACGATGTCCATGTTGTTGCTAATGAATTGAGGTCCACCGATAACATTGTGCATACCAAAGGCTACCAGCAGCATTGCCGTGCCTGCGCCGCCGGGAATCCCAAGAGCAAGGGTAATCACCATTGATCCCCCTTCGGAGCTGCTGTTAGCACTTTCTGAGGCGGCCACACCCTTCGGGTTACCTTTGCCGAAGCTGTCAGGATCGCGATCCATCCGTTTGGTCTCGGCATATGAGACAAGATTTGCGAGCGATGAACCGATGCCTGGGATAGCACCGATGAAAGTGCCAACGAGGGAGCCCCGCAGCAGCAGGAATGGGATTTTTTTAAGCCACCGAACGGTACCCATGATCTTGCCAAAGTCGGCTCGGCGTAACGACTCGTCCTGTACCAAGAATTTTACTCCGACCAACTCGAACAATTGGCTGGCCGCGAACATACCCATCATCGCCGGTACGAAAGGAATGCCTTCAAGCAGGAAACTGATTCCCGCGGTGCCGCGTATATATCCGCTAGTGTTCATTCCAACGGTCCCCAAAAGAACGCCGAAAAGTGCGGCAATGAAACCACGACTCATGAATTTTCCCCCGAGGGCAGCCAGCGTAGACAGGCCCCAGAGCGCAACGAACAGCATCTCGACCGGTCCGAGCTTCAACACCCAGCGGCTGAGAGGGACGATCAAGAGAAATAAAACCATATAACCAAATAACACGCCGAATGAGGAACTCAGCAGCGCGATCCCCAGAGCCTCATTGTGCTTGCCCTGCTGCGCCATGGGATAGCCATCGAATGTTGTGGCCACACACGAGCTGGTTCCCGGAATTCCCATCAGAACGGAGGTGATCGCTCCACCGAAACCAGCACCAGTGAAGATGGCTGTCAGTAGCATGACTGCCGGCAGAAAATCCATGTACAGGGTCAGCGGCAAGCAAATCGCCATTGCCATGGGGTTCTGCACGCCGATCAAGGCTCCGGCCGTCAAACCTATGAGCAGACCAGGCACGAGGACCGCCCAAATCTGCCAGGAACTGAACATCATTGAGAGAGCGCTATTTGCGGCGTCCAGATCAATCACGACGTCAGTACCCGCGCATTACAGAAGAGTCATTGGAATGGGATAGGGAATAAGCGCGCCTGTGCCACCGACTACTATAAGTGTGAAAATTAGTGCGTAACACAAAACGAAAAAAGGCCGCCTCTCCCCAAGTAATATCAGAACAACTATAAGAAATGCAAAAGAAGCTATGTCCAGTCCCACAAATTCAATGATAACGACGTAGACACCTGTAAGCGCCATCAATGCGATGGGCTTGGCAAGTGCCTGTTTATCCTCCGTGCCTATGGTTTGATCCTGGCCATTTGTGACGTCCGGAACGACTCTGCGGATGCGAATCCCGCTTATTACTACCCAGACACAGAGCAGCAGGGTAAGGCCGGCGAAGGGAACAACCAGTATGATATTATTAATGTGATGAGATACGGACAGCGTATCGAAAATATAAATCAAGCAAGTAATCGCGATAGCGGTGACAAATGCAATGTGACCCCATTCGGCGCTTACCCGATATCTGAACAGAACCATAGCGTCACTTTTCGGAAAAAATGCAACCGGGGCGGCCGAAGCCGCCCCCGGTCGATTCGTTATTTCGGTCTAAATACGTTGTGTACTTTGGGATCGAGAAGTATCTCGTATTGACCCATCATTATTTTTTTCGATTTAGCTGGTCCCACCCAACTAATCGCTAATTTTGCTCCCTTGTGTGCTTCGATCGCTTTTGGATCGGTGGAGATTTTCTTGAATATCTCGACCAACTTTTTATACCGGTCGGGATGCTTATTCTTCAAAGTCGCGTGGACGAGATATCCCTGTAGCGAGCCACCCAGAACGCGGTCAAATTTAAAACCAATTTTCTTCGCAACATCCCCAATGATAGGAACGCCCCATCCATTCCATGGCTCGATCTTTTTGGGGGCAAAGACGAGCAACGGTCGCCACTCGCTAATCAAATGTTCGCTTCCCTGGGTCCCTGTTACTCCAATATCAAATTGTCCACCTATGATGCCGGTGCGCAACGGACCTCCACTATCATAGGTTACTACCCTGACGTTATCGATTGAGAGTCCAAGCCCCGTCAGCAGTGTCTGGAAGTTGAACATCGCCGCATCGGTTGGCTCAAGGCCAACACTGACTTTACCCGGATTGGCGCGGATTGCGTCAATCACGTCGTAAATGGTCTTGTAGGGTGAGCCCTTCGACGTGGCTATTAACGAGAAACCTTGCTCCGGCAGATTGATGGGGTCGAAATCAGAAACCTTAAATTTGGCACCTTGCAGGATCGTATTGAGGGCCAAGAAAGGCATCGTCGTGGTGCGAAGGAGCGTATAGCCGTCGTCCTTCTGTTTGAGGAAATGAAGATGTCCTAGCAGATTGCCCCCTCCCGGCTTGTTTATAACTTTGATAGGCTGGCCCAGTTCTTTACTCAAGAACCGCGACATGAGCCGGGCAGCCCGGTCGTTACCGCCGCCCGCGCGTGCGGGCACGACCATTGTAAGGGGACGAGAAGGCCACTCCTGAGCGTAAGCCGAACTCGACACGCCAAATTGAGCTGCGGCAAACCACAACCCTAAGCTGAACAAGAACGCGCTTATACAAGAAATCAACAATTTACGGTACATCTTTATTCTCCCTATTTTCTAATGGACACTGATCCTTATTATACGCGTCTCACTATATACATCTCACTCCAAAACCCGCAAGTTCTAGTGTGATACGATTTGAAAGTTGTCCGAGACCTGATCTCGGAACTCGCGCCATTGTTTTGGGATGGTTTGGCAGAAAAAGCGCAAGATGGCCTCGGCAAACTCGTTTTGGGTGGGGTATAAGCGGTTGTGGGTGACTTGAGCGTGCATGACGCCCCAGAGGCGCTCAATGGGGTTCAGGTGTGGGCAGTAGGTGGGCAACTGGAGCAAATGTATGCGGCAATCCGGGCGTGCGAGCCATTTTTTGACGGTATCGCACCGATGATAGGCGCGTTGTCCCAAATGACGTGAAGAGTTGATTTGGTTGGGTTGCGGGCTTCAATTTTCGCCAAAAGCTGCACCGCGCTGTTGCCGTCCACGCTGACAGGCTCCACGAAAGGCGCGTCAAAATTTTCTAGGCGCAACGCACCATGGATATTAACCCGCCCCCGGCCTGAGGTGGTTTTGACGGCAGGGTTTGAGCCCTTACGCACCCAGCCGAAGGCGGGCTTCGTCTGATATTTCGGATGCACGGCATCGGCGAAATAAATCGCCTCATCGGCGGGCAGATCATTCAGCAGGTTTTCGTAAAACGCGATGAATTCCGCCTACTTCGCTTCATCCGCCACATGTGGCAGCGCCTTTGGCTTGGGATATTCAAACCCCAGTCGACGCAACAGCTTCAGGCAGCCAGAGTGGGAATAGTGTAAGCCAAATTCCGCCTTGATATACGCTCGGATATCACCCTCCGCGCGGCAAAAACAGCCCTCCAGCCACGAGCAAAGTGTAGCTTCCTGAGCCGGCGTCATGCGCGACTGCCCGCCTTGCCAGCCATCCACCAGAGCAAGAGTATCCCAGCCGTCCTGTTGATAGCTCTAGTTGCGGATCGTATCGTCGTCCAGATACAGAAACTACGCAATCGCAGCACAGGAATTGCCCTTGTCCAACAGTTGGACTGCATTCGCCCGACGCGCAATCCCATGCTCTTCGCGGTGCCGACGCATACAGCCTTCAAGCTCAGTTCGTTCTTCAGAGGACAGAAAGTTCGCGCGGATCATGATCAGACCTGAATCTATCCGCCACAAAACGTCAAACAATTATTCGGATGCCCAATGACTCGGGGTGTAGCACGATTATGTTAATTGGGCATCATGAATACGTTGGCAGGCTCTTCGTCGCGGCGGAAGCTCGTTTCGAGCCGCCAGGACATCGCGAGCGCATAGGGCACTCCCTCGCACATTTCAGTGAACAAGGTGTGGTCGAGTTCCAAGCCATTCCGTTTGGCTACTATTTCTGCAATTGCTCGGGTTTTCGCATCGAGATCGACCGTCTCCGGCGCCTCGTATTTAGGCACGATTTCCGGCTTCGCCATGTCAGCCTCTAGCGTTGGGCGCCGGTTGCACCACTGCGTCGCTTTCTCGTACGCATGGGCTATGGCGAGCGCTGTCGCATCCTCGAAGGGCCGACTAGCGATCTGCATCGACAACGGCAACCCAGTCCCCGTGAAACCATTGCAGATCGAGATCGCACCGCCGCCAATGACGTTGAAGGCCGTGGTGATTTTTGGTGATTCCCATGCAGATGCCGGGCGGTAATCGGCAATCTTTGTGGCGGGGCCGTCCCCAAGGGTGATCAGCGCATCATATTTTTCGAATACCGGCTTCGCTTCATCCACCAGTTGTCGCCGCGTACGCATGGCGCTGATGTAATCAAGCGCCGTGAAAACACAGGCGGGTAGAATCCGTCGTCGAATGTCGCTGCTGAAATCATAAGGGCGGTTGACGAAGTCGAAATGGTGAACGCTAAGCAGTTCCGATTCGGCGATGACGATCTTTACGTCGTAGTATGCCTCAAGCGGGCGCAGCTTAACTTCCTCCACGATCGCCCCTAGATTTTGCAGAACTTCGAGCGTATCCGCCATTGCGTCTTTCTGCTCGGGACTGGCTTTTGTGTCTTCCTCATAGAAATGCCCGACATGTCCTATCCGAAGCCCTTTCAGATTTGTGCGCAGTGCGGACCGGTAATCGGGCAACGGCACGTCAACGCTGCTCGGATCGCTTTGCTCGTACCCGGCAATCGCTTGCAAAACGATGGCGCAATCCTCCACTGTCCACGTCATCGGACCGGCGTGATCGAATGTGAAAGAGTTCGCTATCACGCCGAGTTTACTGACAAGGCCGAAGGTGGGCTTTAGCCCGACGAGTCCACACAGGCCGGCCGGATTTCGAATGGAACCACCGGTATCCGAGCCAAGAGCGGCGGGAACAAGGCCAGCCGCGACAGCGGCGGCGGAGCCGCTGGAGGATCCTCCGGTAATGGATTCTAGGTTCCACGGGTTGCGCGCGGGGGGGAATATTAGATCAAAGGTCGGGCCGCCATGGGCGAATTCATAGGATGCCAATTTGCCCATCAGCACGGCGCCCGAATTGAGGAGATTTCGAACCGTCACGGCATCATGCTTGGGGACATTGTTGATAAGCTGCTTCGAGTGCGCCGTCGTGCGGATTCCGGCGGTGTCGTAGATATCCTTGAGCGCGAAAGGGATGCCGTGCATCGGCCCACGCCAATTGCCGGCAGTTATTTCCGCTTCTGCTTCTTCCGCCTGACGAAGGGCTACTTCCGGCGTGGCAAGTACATATGCGTCAAGGAGTGGATTGACTGCTTCCGCCCGTTCTATCAACGCCTTTACGTACTCGACAGGTGACAGCTCCTTGTCACGGATAAGAGTGCCCGCCTCTGCAATACTCATATAATGCAAATCAATATGTTTCATCTTATGGCACTTTTGGGACGCTGTTTCGTGGGCATGACATTCCTAGTTACGTCCAGTCACCAAGTTGCTGGTGGACCCAATTGGCGTGGGTCAGCGCGCGGGCGTCCTCACCGAGCGGCGCCCTCATGCACTCGTCTAGAGGTCGACAACTTACCGAACGTTCCGGGTACCGCTACGATTGAAGCTACGCCGTTTCGGTGGACAGATCAAGACTGTCGGTATCAGCACTGAGGTGCGCGACAGCCAGTGGTAGTAAAGCTTTCTTAAGTCAAGGATGTTTTCGACTCACGACTAAATGGTACCAGCCAGTGCGTGATAACAGCCAAACTGTTGCGAACTGAACTTTGGAAAACAGCCCGGCAGGGACACTCCGGGATGCGCAGGAGTTGTAATTCTTCCGATTGCGTTTTGATTACAAACCGCGAAAGTGAAGTTCCAAACGAGTTCGAAAATAATGCATCTTTCTCATTGATATCAACGGGATATCGAAATTCCATCGCCGTTAGGAATGCTCTACCGTAGCTAAACGGGCGCAGGGCGCTCTCACAATTTTATTCCTGAAATTTTCGCCGGAAATCAAATTTGCACCCGCTAGGTTCACCCGAGCATAAGTCCCTTGCCAAGTAGAGTTGGACCGGCGGTTTACGCTTTGCCTTCCAATTCGATGCGCTTGAAGTAGTAGCTGTCCTCGGCCGTCACGACCAGCCCCTCCGTCGAGGCATTGCGGATCGCCGTAACCTCGATCTGGTACTTCAAGCCGTAATGCGAAATTTTCCCCAATCCGGCTTCGACCGAATTCCTGGCGGGAAACGGGAAATCGAAGAAGTTCCTGTAAAGGGCGTTGTAGGCGTCATAGTCACGGAAATCAGTCAGCGTCACCTGCGATTGCGCGACGTCCAACACCTCCATGTCGAACTCCTTCAGAAGATGTTCCACATTGGCAAGGACGTTTCGCGTCTGCTTCTGGATGTCCCCTGGGTCGCGCACGCCGCCTTCGTCATCCACGCTGAGGATTCCGTTGGAAATCATCATCTCACCGGCCAGGACGCCTCGGGCGTTTCCGGGCCCCGTCCGATATTCCTTCTCCCCAAGGTATGCGGTCGGCTCTATCATTACGTCGGCTTCGAGAATCGGCAAAGGCGCCGTCACGGTCGTCGTGATTGGTATCGGCTCCCCCAATGCGTCGGCGATGGCCGCATCTACAGCCTCCACGTCTCTCATGTCACGGACGAACACCCGCAGGCGAATGATGTCCCCGAGGGATCCGCCGTTTTCGGCCAATATGTCTCCAATTCCCTCGAGTATCGCCTCGGCCTGCGCCTTTGAATTCCCCGGCGAGACGACTTGACCTTCGGCGTCGATCGGAAGCCGCGCGCTCAGGCACAACAGGTCGCCCATCCTCCTCCCGGCGCAGGAAGGCGCATACTCATGCGCCTGCTTCCCCGCCGGCAGGAGTGGTGTGGTTTCTACGGCGCCGGCCAGCCCCTCGATTTCCATGATCATCGACGGCATATACAGGCCGTAGCCGACGAGCGTGTCAGCCGGTTCGGCCGGGCCGCGGTGCTTCTCATACGCTTTGACGAATGGCCCGATCTCTTTCCAACCCTCGAGGAAATGATTCAGGCGAAGAACGTCACGCCACTTGCCGCCGGCAATCTCAACGGAGAGTTTCAGAGACTCGATGGCCTGGCGCGTCTGGGCTTCCATGTCAGCCCTGCCGGGCGTTTCTCCGGCCATTCGGCCATTCGGGACGCCATCGACAATCAACGCTTCCGTCGTGATGCCCGGCATCCCGCCAAGAAAGATGTAACCCCCCGCCCGGAACGCGTAACAGTAAGGTCCAGATGGAGGAGGCAGTCTCGGATCTTGTATTGTCCTGGGCATACTCGGATTCTCCTGTTATGAGACTCGTGATGACCGCTTGTCACAGTTCACACGCATATCGCTTTTGGTTGGCGTCTTCGTCGTCTCGCATCGGCCGCAACACACGACTTCAAAATGTTACCCCCCGAGGTAGTGGCGTATCAGGTCGCCGTCCCCGACAAGATTGGCGGTTGGACCGGCCATGGAGATCTTTCCGTCGCGCAATATGTACCCGTAGTCGGCGACCGAGAGAGCCAGGTGGACATTTTGCTCGACCAGAAGAATCGTCATTCCGGCCTCTTTCAGTCTCATGATGATTTCGCCCAGGCGCTCGACGAGGATCGGCGCAAGCCCTGAGGAAGGTTCATCGAGCAGCAGAAGCTTCGGCCGCGAGATCAGGCCGCGTCCGAATGCGACGAGCTGCTGTTGCCCGACACTGAGCGCATTACCCTTGCGCCTCAGCCATTGGCGAACCTCCGGAAACCGTTCGTAGATAGCCTCGAAGTCGTCCTTCGATTTCTCTTGGCGACGCCGCGCGTAAGCGCCGAGCCTCAGGTTCTCCATAACCGTCAGAGGCGCGAAGATGCGGCGGCCCTGCGGCACGAGGGAGATGCCCATTGGAACGATTTCACGAGGTTCCATGCCACAGATTTCCTTGTCCTCGAATCGAATGCTGCCGGCGCTCGCCTTAACGGCGCCGACGATCGTTTTCAGCGTTGTCGATTTTCCCGAGCCATTGCCGCCAAGCAGGGTAATGACCTTGCCGGCGGGAACTTCGAGCGAGACCCCGCTCAGAACCTGTACGGGGCCATACGAGGCCCAGATATTCTCAAGCGTCAACATACTTCATCGCCTTGCCCAGATAGGCCTCGATTACATTCGGATCCTTGCGAACCACCTCGGGTGTTCCCTCGGCGATCTTCTCACCGTGATCGAGAACCGTGATCCGGTCGGAAATACTCATCACCAGGCGGATGACGTGCTCAATCAGCAATATACTCGTCTTCCCGTGAGATCGCAGGTTACCCAGAATTTCGGTGAGCCGCTCGTACATCACCGGACTTAAACCCGCGGCCGGTTCGTCCAGCAGGATAAGCAGCGGATCGGAAACCAGCGCGCGCGCGAGTTCCAGCATGCGTTGTTGGCCAAACGACATCCGGTTTGCCGGCCGGTTGGCGAGATGAGCGAGACGCACGGATTCAAGCGCCTCATACGCCCTGTCCCTGATCTCAGAATCTTCCCGTACGACCCGAGGCGGACGAAATATCCCGCCGATAACACCGCTTCGGCTCCTGCCGTGATAGCCGACCATGACGTTCTCGAGCCCCGTCATTTCCGAAAACACCTGGAGGTCCTGAAAGGTGCGCGAAATTCCCAGGCTTGCCATGTTGTATGCCCTGGTCGAGCTGATCTTCTGGCCGTTAAAGACGACCTCACCCGATTTTTGGCGCAAAAACCCCGTGATCGCGTTGCAAAGAGTCGTCTTTCCCGATCCGTTCGGACCAATCAGCCCATGTATTTCACCATTGCCAATTTCGAGCGATACGTTCGATAGAGCCGTAAGCGCCCCGTAATTCACGGTCAGATCATCTATCTTAAGAACTGACATTGTTTTTCACCGGATTGGCGGCCAGGATTTCGTTCTGCTCCGAGCTGGCGGCCGAGACGTCAGGAGTTCCTTCCTTCCGTCTGAATGCGGACAGCAACCGGTGCACGAGGTCCGCCAGTCCCCCCGGCAAGAACATCATGAACGCGACCAGAAGCAGTCCGAAGATCAGGATTCGATACTCCGCAAGCGTACGCAGCATTTCCGGAACCCCAAGGACGAAGAACGCCCCGATAACGGCTCCGGCGAAGCTGCCAAGACCGCCAATCACGACCATCGTAAGGAATGCGATCGACTGCAGGATAGTGAAGGAATCCGGACTGATATAGGAGAAGAAGTGAGCATACAGAGAACCTGCAATCCCGGCGCAACCGGCGGCGATGCAGAAGGAGAGCGTCCGGTACCAGGCAACATTCACTCCCATGGAGATTGCAGCCAGTTCATTCTCACGGGCCGCGATCAAACCACGGCCATAGCGTGACCTTATCAGGCGCTGCAGCGCCACGAAGACGACCACCAGGACGGCTATCGTCAGAAAATAGAAAGGTGCGCCTTCCCCGAACACAAAGGAGCCGATGGACGGCTTTCGAATGCCGCTGATGCCCGACATCCCGTTTGTTACGGCCTTCCAGTTGATGAACACGAGATGCATAATCTCGCCAAAACCCAGGGTTGCGATGGCGCAGAAATGAGTCGGCAGCCTCAAAATCGGTCCGAACAGCAAGGCGAATACGGCGGCGACAATCGCAGCCGCAATCATTGCGGGGAGGAACGGAACGCCTAGGTATACGGTCAATATCGCCGAAGTGTAGGCGCCAATTCCCAGGAACGCCGCATGACCGACGATAATCGCCCCGGCGTATCCGATCACGAGCTGTAATCCGAGGGCGCCCGTGGCATAGATCAGGATGAGGGTGACGAGGTAGACCTCATATGTATCGAGGAGCAACGGCAGCAGAAAGGCGAGGACACCGAGCGCGGCGCTCATGGCGTACCTGAGACGGGCGGCTTGCTTGTCGTTCAACTCGAACAAGTCCGCTATGGATTGTCGTCCGTACCGGAACACCAGGCTCCCGCCACGCGGCATACGAGGAATCGCCACGAGCATCAGCACGATGATGGTGACCCCAAAAGCAATCCCGTTCTTGTAAGCGGATGAAATATAACCCGCGGCGAAAGTCTCCAGCAGGCCGAGAATGGGACCGCCAATCATCGTACCGAGTATGTGAAACTGCCCCAGCGCCGCACCGGCGAATGATCGAGGTCCCTGCAGCCAAAGGTCCTGCGCGACAAAAAACAATGGCGCGATGAGGACGCCGGCGGCGCCCGCCAACATGGAACTGATGCCGAAAGTCATCGTGACGACGCGATCGAAACTTACACCCAGAATTTCCGCCGTGTATGAGTCATACGCCGACGCCCGCCACGCGATGCCGGGAAGCGTTCGCTCAAAGAAGTAATGCAGGCCGAGCATTGAAAGGACGGCAAGGGCGATAATCCAGATATGCTGAATGCTCATCGGCAGCCCGGCCACGACAAGATGGCCTACCTGGCCGACGGATACCGGATAACGCAGCGGCGCGGCCCCCCATATCAACTGCGAGACCAGCCGAAGGCATATCCCGATCCCGATTGTTGCGATAATCAAATTCAAGAGCGGTGATTGCCGCATTCGAATCGGGCGCAGGGCTACGCGCTCGATCAGCATGCCCAGAATGCCCGTCAGGATGCTCGCTACGATGAATACGGCCAGATAAGGCAGCGGTGTTACCACCAGGAGGGTATATCCGATGAAGGCGCCTGACATCACGAGTTCGCCCTGTGCGAAGTTGACGAGCTCGGTGGCCCGCAGCATCATCGTGAAGCCAAGAGCGATCAGGGCGTATACGCAGCCGACCGCCAGCCCGCCGACAACCTGCTGCGTGACGATATGTAAATCTATCCCCATTTCACCGTTCCGCGTCGTTCGTATTGACCCCGCATCGCCCAGGCAACCTTCAGTTCCTTAGTGACCATATCCGAATTTCACAACCGCCGGGATGGGGTTTCCGCCACGGCGGGTTTTCATTGCAGGCCATCTGTCAAGGCGGAGATGTTGGGGGAACAGGTTGCTCGGCGCGGCAACCCCGGCCATTTGGAACGCAATGCATCACCCGTGACTGACTACCTCCGCGCCGATCTTCAAACGATGGGGCCATCAACCCTCGAGTCGCCGGCCCGAAAACCACTCACGGCAGTCCGGTTGCAGGCAACCGGACTGCCGTGAGCTGCAAGTAGACGCTATCGACCGAGAGAACGCCAAAACTCTCCATCGGCATTGCTGCTATCGACAATTTCCCCGATGATCGGAGCCCAGTCGCCGTCTCCGTTTTTAGAAAAATAGACGTTGCCCAGGATGCCGCTGTAGCTGTTCTTCGCGCTGGTGAGATTGCGCGTGAACGCGCCTATCTGTTTGCTGTCGGGAACGTTGCCGTTGGCCTTGACAGCCTCGAAAACGATGCCCACCGCGTCATAGAACTCGCCGGCCCAGGGGTCGGGACGTTCATTGAATTTCGCGATGTATGCCTTCATGAAGGGCGCCAGACGCTTGTCGGCGCTTACGGGGATGAAGGTCGTGGCGAACACCATACCCTCTACGTGCTTGCCGCCGAGTTCCACGAACTTCGGATTCCCGCCAATGGTATCGCCACCGAGAAGCCGAACCTTCATGCCGAGTTCTTTCACCTGGCGGGCAATGATGGCCTGCTCCTGGAACCCCGTCGCCATGATGACCGCATCCGCGCCCGCGGCCTTGATGCGGCCGAGTTGGCCCGTGAAGTCCTTGTCGCCGCGCGCATATTCCTGTTTCGCCGCGGGCTTGAGCCCAAGCGATTTCAATACGGCGACGGTGCTGGCGGAAAAGGATTTACCGACCTCCTCATTGGACGAGAGGATGGCGATCTTTTTCAGACCAAGATTCTTAACGGCGTAATTGACGGTTGCGATATTCAGGCCCTTGGTCGGAATGGCAACCCGGAAGATCCACTTGGAACCCTGCTGGGTGATAGGCCCCGCAACACTCGTCGTGTATTGCGGAATTTTCGCCGCTGCGGTGATCGGAACGATGGCGAGCGTACAGGTGCTTTGCCAAGCGCCGAGGAGCGCATGAATCTTGTCGCGCGCGATCAGCTTGCGTGCCGCCGAGACCGAGACGTCGCATTTGGATTCGTCATCCTCGGCGATGATTTCGATCTTGACCTTGTCCTGCATCTTGTTCAGTTCTTCGGCCTTCAGTTGAGCCCCCTTTAGCTGGAATTGACCACCGAACGCAAGATCGCCGGTAAGAGGGCCGAGCACGCCCAGCCGCAATACTTTCGCAGCCTCGGCGCGACCGCCGAAGGGCGTGAAAACCAAGACTGCCAGAGCAAATACGAGAACTGTTGCGGAAATTTGAATCTGACGCTGGATGGAGATTGTGTAGCGCATCTTGAACCTCCTTTGAAAAGAGATTGACTAGCGCGTATGAAACCTTCGTATTTCTATATGATGGCAGGAATGACTTGATGGAAATGATTGTCTTTAATGTATCAGATGAGTATGCAAGTGTCTACGAGCAGAATCCGGAAGCGGTTTTCTGGGTACTCATCCCGGTCCCGCGGGGCAGCGGGGCGCGACTGTAAGCAAGTCCTTCCGTGTCGGACTTTGGAGAAGGATTGTGCAATGTTCCGACCGGGACTCACCGGAAGGCGCAGGAAATATACGGACCGCCAGTCCGTCGGAAAAGTTCGGGCTTACGCCGGTCCCGGGTCGGGATGAGCGGAGAGAAGCAGACCAGCCGTTTAAGTTCCCAAACAGCGCGCATTACCCCCCCCTCAGGAGCGAGAGGCGGTCGTGCTGCTTCAGGTTTTGCGTGTGGTTTCTAGATGAATCCGGCGACGGTGCCCTTCGCCGCGTCTAAGAAGCTGCCCGGGAAGATGCCCAGCAGCAGCGTCGCCACCACCAGCACCACCAGGGCGAAGAAAAGCGAGGGCGCGCTCGACAGGCTCATCACCTCCTGGCCCTCGCCCCTGTTCTCCATGTACATCACCATGATGATGCGCCCGTAGTAGTACATCGAGACCGCGCTCATCACGAGCCCGATGACGGCCAGCCAGTAATACTCGTTCTGCACCGCCGCGGCGAACAGGTAGAGCTTGCCGACGAAGCCGGCCGTCGGCGGGATGCCGCCGAGCGAGAGCAGGAACACCACGAAGGCCATCCCCGCCCAGGGGTGCGCCTGCCCGATCCCCTTCCAGTCCTCGATGTTGTCCCCCCGGTAGCCGTCCCGGCACACGAGTATCAGCATCCCGAAGGCCCCGAGGTTCGTGAACAGGTAGGCGAGCAGGTAGAACGCCACCGCGCTGATGCCGATGTCGGTGAACGTCACCTTGCCGTCCACCACGCTCATGGTGGCCACCACGCCCATCAGCACGTAGCCCGCGTGCCCGATGCTCGAGTACGCCAGCATGCGCTTTAAGCTCGTCTGGGCGATGGCCGCCACGTTCCCCCACACCAGCGTGAACGCCGTGAGCGCCCACAACAGGGTGTTCCACCTGTCGGCCATGGCCGGTAACGCCACGAAGAATATCCGCATCAGGGCGGCGACGGTCGCGAACTTGACGGCCACGGACATGAAGCCCGTAATCGGCGTCGGCGCGCCCGTGTAGGCGTCGGGCAGCCACATGTGGAACGGCGACAGCGCCAGCTTGAAGCCGAAGCCCGCCACCAGGAGGATGAGGCCGAAAATCATCACCGGGTTCTGCGCGATGGCGGCGCCGCCTGGGCCAGAGAACGCCGCCGCGATTCCGCGAATCGAGGTCGTTCCGGTGAACCCGTACGTCAGTGCCATGCCGTAGAGGAGAATGCCCGAGGCGAAGGCGCCCATCAGGAAATACTTGAGTCCCGCCTCGCGGCTCAAGGGGTCGTGCCGCATGAACGCCACGAGCACGTAGATGCTGATGCTCATGGTTTCGAGGCCCAGATAGACCGTTATCAGATCGTTGCCCGAGGCCATCACGAGCATGCCGAACACCGAGAAGAGCAGCATGGCGTAGAGTTCACCGTAGTTGATCTTCTCCACCTTGGCGTACTGAAGCAGCAGCAGGATGGAGATGGCCGTACAGAGCAGCACGCACACCTTCACGAACACGCTCAGGTTGTCGACCACGTAGAAGCCGCTGAACGTCGTTCTCGCGCCCTCGCCCCATTGCCCGAAGGCGACGAGCGCGAGAATCACGACCCCCACGAACGCCACGACGCCCACGCGCGACTTGTTCTCGAGCGACACGAACAGGTCGAGAATCAGAACGGCGCAGACGAGTATGGCCAGCCCTATCTCGGGAAGGGCCAGGGACAAGGCGATGTCGGGAATCACCACTTGCATCAGAAAGACTCCATCAAATCAAGCGAAATCTCGTTTATTTTTTCTCGAGCTTCGTCAGTTTACCGAGCGCGGCCTTTTGCGGGACCTCCGCCGCGTTCACCATCTTCACGACCTTCTTCACGCTCGCCTCCATCCTTCCGAGGAACGGCTTGGGATAGAGGCCGATCCAGAACATCAGGATGACCAGCGGCAGGAGGTAGAGAACCTCGCGCGCGTTGCAGTCGGTGAGCTTCTCGTTCTCCGGATTATCCAGCGTACCGAAGAACACCCGCTGGAAGAGCCAGAGCATGTAGGCCGCCCCCAGGACGATGCCGATGACGGCGAACGCCGCGTACACGTAGCTCTTCTTGAACGCGCCGATGAGGATCAAGAACTCGCCCACGAACCCGTTGAGCCCCGGCAGACCGATGCTGCTCAGCATCGTGATGGCGAAGAGCACCGTAAAGACCGGCACGACCTTCGAGAGGCCACCATAATCGGAGATGAGGCGCGTATGACGCCTCTCGTAAACGACGCCCACCAGAAGGAACAAGGCGCCCGTGCTGATCCCGTGGTTGATCATCTGTAGCTGCCCGCCGAGCACGCCCTGCTCGTTCAGGGCGAACACGCCCAGCATCACGAAGCCCAGGTGGCTCACCGAGGAATAGGCCACCAGTTTCTTGATATCGGTCTGCGCCATGGCCACCAGCGCCCCGTAGATGATGCCGATGATGGAGAGAAGCATCATGAAGGGCACGAAAACATGGCTCGCCTGGGGGAGCAGCGGCAGGGCGAAGCGCACGAAACCGTAGGTTCCCATTTTCAGGAGGATGCCCGCCAGAATCACGCTGCCCGCCGTCGGTGCTTCCACGTGCGCGTCCGGCAGCCAGGTGTGGAAGGGGAACATGGGGACCTTGATGGCGAATCCGATGAAGAACGCCAGGAATATCCATATCTGGAGCGAAAGCGGTATCTTCGGCCCCACGCCGTACAATTCGACCAGGTCGAACGTGAGGGTCCCCGTGCCCATTTTCAAGTTGGCGAAGTAGAACGCCAGAATTCCCAGCAGCATCAACACGCTGCCGAACAGCGTATAGAGGAAGAACTTGATCGCCGCGTAGAGCTTCCTCGGCCCGCCCCACACGCCGATGAGGAAATACATCGGCACCAGGGTAATCTCGAAGAACACGTAGAAGAGGAAGATATCAAGCGCGATGAAGGTGCCCAGCATGCCGGTCGCCAGCAGGAGGAGGCAGACGTAGTATTCTTTCTCGCGCTCCTCGATGGCAGTGAACGAGCATACGACCCCTATGATCATCGTGAGCGTGGTGAGAAGAACGAGCAGCACGCTGATCCCGTCGATGCCGACGAAATAGCTCACCCCGATGGTGGGTATCCAGCTCACCTTCTCCACGAACTGGAATCCGGCTTCGGACTGATCGAACCTGAACCAGAGGGGAAGCGAAATCAGGAAGTCCAAGACCGCCACCGCCGTGGCGAAACCCTTGATGGCTTTCGTCTGCTCTTTTTTCATGAAGAGCATGATAATCACCGCGCCCGCCGCGGGCAGGAAGGTGATCAGCGTAAGAAGCGGCATGTTACTCATAGTTCCTCCAAAACCTCATCGCATCAGCGGAAAAGGTACGCGCTCAGCATCACGAAGATGCCCAACAGCATCACGAATAGATAATTCTGAACCATGCCGGATTGCAGGTATTTGAATACCTGGGAGAAGAAGCGGATGAAGCTCGCCGTGCCGTTCACCGCGCCGTCCACCGTCCGCAGGTCGAAAATGCCCGAGAAGCGGCTCGACACTACGGTGATGAGCGAACTGCCGTTCACCGCGCCGTCCACCACCTTCGCATCGAAGGTCCACAGGCCCCGCATGAGCTTGTAGGTCGGCTCGACGATGCAGGCCTGGTATATCTCGTCGATATGGTATTTGCCGAGCAGCAGGTAATAAATGCCCGGTATGCTCCTGTACAGGCGCCTCGGCGCATCGGTGTCCTTGACGTACATGTACCACGCCAGGGCGATGCCGCCCACGGCGACCGCGATGGCCAGCACTATCAGGAACACCACCGCCGGCCCGCTGTGCCCGCCGCCGGCCGCGGCGTTCATCAGGTGCACGCCCTGGTCCATGGCGTGGCCGCCCGCCGGCATCTTCGCCAGCGAGGGCGCGAGGAAGCGGTGTATCCAGCCGCCCTCGGGCGGGAAGCCCGGAATCACGCCGCCGATGACGCTCAGGACCGCCAGGATGACGAGCGGAACCGTCATCGTGGGGGGTGATTCGTGAATATGCTCGCGGGCGTGATGGTCGACGCGCATCTCGCCGTGAAACGTCATGAAGATGAGCCGGAACATGTAGAAGGCCGTCATGAAGGCCGCGACGGTGCCCATGATCCAGACCGTGTAGTGTCCCGTGAAGAAGGCGTTCGCCAGAATCTCGTCCTTGCTCCAGAAGCCCGCCAGCGGCGGCACGCCCGCGATGGCGATTGCGCCGATCAGGAACGTCCAGTACGTGATGGGCATCTTGTCCTTCAAGCCGCCCATGTAGCGCATGTCCTGCTGCTGTTCCTCGGGCGCATGGTGCAGCGCGTGGATCACGCTGCCGCTGCCCAGAAAGAGCAGGCCCTTGAAGAAGGCGTGGGTCATCAGGTGGAAGATGGCGGCCGTGAAGGCGCCCACGCCCAGCGCCATGAACATGAAGCCGAGCTGGCTCACCGTGCTGTAGGCGAGCACGCGCTTGATGTCGTTCTGCACCAGGCCGATGCTCGCGGCGAACAGCCCCGTGAGCGCGCCGACGACGGCGATGACGCTCATCGCGTCCGGCCCCATGACGTAGATGGGGCTCGTGCGCGCGACCATGTAGACGCCCGCCGTCACCATGGTGGCGGCGTGGATGAGGGCGCTGACGGGGGTCGGGCCTTCCATGGCGTCGGGCAACCAGACGTAGAGCGGAATCTGCGCGCTCTTGCCGACGGCGCCGACGAACAGCAGAAGACCGACGGCCGACGCCATCGCCGCGCTCATCTCGGGAGCCGCCTGGAAGACTTCCGTGTAGGTCAGGCTGCCGGTCAGCGTCCAGATGAGGAACATGCCGAGCAGAAAGCCCGCGTCGCCGATTCGGTTGACGATGAACGCCTTCTTACCCGCATCGGAGGCGGATTGCTTCTCGTACCAGAAGCCGATGAGCAGGTAGCTGCAAAGGCCCACGCCCTCCCAGCCGACGAACATGACGAGATAGTTGTCCCCCAGCACCAGAAGGAACATCGAGAGCATGAACAGGTTGAGATAGGTGAAAAAGCGCGGATAGCCCGGGTCGCCGTGCATGTAGCCCACGGCGTAGACGTGCACCAGAAAGCCCACGCCCGACACCACGAGCAGCATGATGGTGCTCAGCGGGTCTATGAGGAAGCTCATGGAAACGCTCAGGCTGCCCGCTTCCACCCACGTCCAGAGCGGTATGGTGTGGCTGCCGCCCGCGCCGAAGATCATCTGCCCGGCGATGCCCAGCACCACGAGAAACGACAGCCCCGCCATGCCGGAGGCGATGGGGCCCGCATTCTCGCCCACGTGCTTTCCGAACAATCCGTTGATCAGGACCCCGATCACCGGAAAAACGGGAATGAGCCAAGCCAGTTCGATCATGATTCCCCTACCACTTCAAAAGGTTGATTTCGTCCACGTTGACCATCGTGCGGTCGCGGTTGAGCGCAATGAGTATCGCAAGTCCCACGGCCGCCTCGCACGCCGCCACGGTGATGACGAAGATGGCGAACACCTGGCCCGTCATGTCCGCCAGGTGGCGCGAGAAGCCCACGAAGGTCACGTTCACGGCGTTGAGCATCAACTCGATGGACAACAGGATGATGATGGCGTTGCGGCGCATCAGAACGCCCAGCGCGCCGATGAGGAACAGGACGGCGCCCAGGATGAGAAAATGAGTCATCGGTATCATGGCGGGTTCTCTCTCCCTCTATCGCTCTATCGTGCGCTTCGCGAGGACGATGGCGCCGATCATCGCGGCCAGCAGGAGGATGGAGGCCACCTCGAAGGGGAACAGGAATTTCGTATACAAGACCGCGCCCAGCGCTTCGACGTTGCCCGGCGTGGCTCCCAGCGACCACTCCCACTGCTTGGGCGCCGCGAACTCCACCTCCCCCAGCACCGCCCAGATTTCCAGCCCCAGCAGGATGGCCGCCACGAACACCACGGCGCCCTGACGGTGCCATTGCCGCATCCGCACGGCCACCTCCACGTTCATCAGCATGATCGAGAACAGGTAGAGCACCATGATGCCGCCCGCGTAGAGCAGTATCTGCACCGCCGCCAGAAACTCCGCTCCCGCCAGCACGAAGACGCCCGCCAGGAAGAAGAACGTCAGCACCAGCAGCAGGGCCGCGTGAATCACGTTCGCGCGCGTGATCATCAGCAGGGAGGTCAGGATCATCCCGCCCGCGAACATATAGAAGAAATAGATTTCCACCCTGCGTCTCTCCCGCTGGTTACAAGAACAGGTACTTCAGGAATCCGGTCAGGAAAATGTTGAGCATCACGAGCGGGAACATGAACTTCCATCCCACGCGCATCAGCTGATCGTAACGGTAGCGCGGCAGTGTCGCCCGCAGCCATATGAACACGAACATCAAGGCGCCCAGCTTGAGGCAGTACCAGACGAAGCCGGGGAGCGGAATAAAATCCGGCCCTTCCCATCCGCCGAAAAACAGCACGATGCCAATCGTCGATATGACCATCATGCTGGCGTACTCCGCCAGGAAGAAGAACGCGAACTTCATCCCGCTGTATTCGGTGTGAAACCCGGCCACGAGTTCGGTTTCCGCCTCGGGCAGGTCGAAGGGCACCCGGTTCGTCTCCGCAAGCGCTGCGACGAAGAAGACGATGAACGCCACGGGCTGGTAGAACACGAACCATACGTCGCGCTGCGCGTGTACGATCTCCTGTAAGTTAAGAGAACCGGCGAGCATCAGCGGCCCGATGACGGAGAAGCCCAGGAATATCTCGTAGCTCAGCATCTGCGCCGCGCTCCTGAGCGCGCCCAGAAGCGAGTATTTGCTGTTCGAGGCCCAGCCCGCCATCACCACGCCGAACACGCCGAGTGAGCTGATCGCCAGAACGAAAAACAGCCCGATGTTGATCTGCGTGATATAGAACGTCGCGCTGAAGGGCAGCACCGCGTAGACGACCAGTGCGGGCACCAGCACCATCACGGGCGCCAGGACGAAAACAACGCGATCCGCCTTGTCGGGGATGATGTCTTCCTTGAAGAACAGCTTGAGCCCGTCCGCTATCGGTTGAAGGAGCCCGTGCCAGCCCACGCGCATGGGTCCCAGGCGCAACTGTGCGTGGGCGATCACCTTTCGCTCGACGTAGATCATATACGCCACCACGAGTTGCACCACGTTGACCACGATGAATATCTTTATCGCGGCGACCGCGACTTCTAGCGCCATGTCCAACGAAACGACTCCTTACCGATCACACTCGCCCAACACGATGTCGATGCTTCCGATGATGGCCACCACGTCGGCGACCAACTGCCCGATGCACAGCTTCTTGAGCCCCCCCAGATTGATGAACGAGGGCGGGCGGATGCGGACGCGGTAGGGCGTCGTCGTCCCATCGCTCACGATGTAGAAGCCGAACTCGCCCTTGGGGTTTTCGATGCTGTGGTATATCTCGCCCTCCGGGGGCTTGATGGTTCGCGGCGTCTTGCAGGTCACCGGCCCGCCGGGAAGCTGGTCCAGGCACTGCTGGATGATGCGGGTGCTCTGGCGCAACTCCTCGATGCGCACCAGATAGCGGTCGTAGATGTCGCCGTTCTCGCCGACGGGAACGACGAAATCGAGATAGGGATACGCCGCGTATGGCTTGGCGCGCCTTAAGTCCCAACGCACGCCGCTGCCCCGGATGATCGGGCCCGTGAGGCCTAAGTCCATCGCATCCTCGGCGGAGATGATGCCCACGTCGCGCGTCCTCTGCAGCCAGATGCGGTTGTTCGTGAGCAGCGTCTCGTAATCATCGATCCGGCTCGGGAAGATATCCACGAACTCCTGCGTGAGCTGCAGGAACTTGTCCGGCACGTCCTCGTGCAGACCGCCCAGGCGGAAGGCGTTCACCGTCAGTCGGCCGCCGAACGCCGTCTCGAAGAGATCGAGCACCATCTCGCGCTCTCGGAAGCACCACAGGAACACCGTCATCGCCCCGATGTCCAGGGCGTGCGTGGCGAGCCAGAGCAGGTGGCTGGCGATGCGGGAGAGCTCCCCCACCATCGAGCGGATGTACTGCGCCCGCATGGGGATCTCCCAGTCGAAGAATTTCTCCACCGCCGTGACCCACGCGAGATTGTTCGAGGGCGCCGCGATGTAGTCGAGGCGGTCCGTATAGGGGATGAACATCGTGTAGGTGATGTTCTCGCCGATCTTCTCGGTGCCGCGGTGCAGGTAGCCGATGTCGCAGTCGAGGTCGTTCACCGTCTCGCCGTCGAGCTTCAGGATCACCCGGAGCACCCCGTGCGTGCTCGGGTGCTGGGGACCCATGTTGATCACGAGTTCTTCGGTCCCGTGCAGGGTGCTCTGCTGCTCGATGCGAGACGTGTTCGCTACGCCGACCATTCCCTCATTCCCTCAAAAGCTGCGCCGCGCTAATCGCCGATTTCCTTGCGCTTCGGCTTGGTGTAAATCCGCTCTCCCCTGCCCTCCAGGGGATAGTCCTTTCTCATCGGATGACTGCCCCAGTTGTCGGGCAGAAGTATCCGCCGCAAATCCGGATGGCCCTCGAATTCGATGCCGAACAAATCGTACACCTCGCGCTCCATCCAGTCCGCGCTGCTCCATACGCCCGAAACCGTGGGCATCGCCCGGCCTTCCTTGATCCGCACCTTGAGGCGAAGCCTGCGGTTATGCTCGATGCTATAGAGCTGATACAGCACCTCGAAGGGATCTTCGGCCTCCGGGTAGTGCGTCGCGGTCAGGTCGGTGAGAAGCTCGAAATGCGAATCGCCGTGATCGCGCAGATGAGTGGCCACGGCGACGATGGAATCGGGCTCCACGACGAACGTCGTCTCGTCCTCATCGTCCTGGTAGGCGCTCTGCTCCAGCACCGCGCCCGGAAACGCCGATTCCACCACCTCCTTCAAATCCTCGCCCGGAGGGGCTTTCACGGCCTCGGCGGGTTCATCGGCATCCGGAGCGTCGCCTGTCTGTTCGCTGTTTTCCTCTACCTCGTCCGGCATCTTCTTCCCTTGTGCGCCGCAGGTTGTTACCGGCGGATGTATTTTTCCTGTTCAATCTTTTTCTGAAGCTGCATGACGCCCCACATCAAGGATTCGGGCCTGGGCGGGCAACCCGGAACGTAGACGTCCACCGGGATGATTTCATCCACTCCCTGCATCACCGCATAGTTCGCGTACGGGCCGCCGCAGGTGGCGCAGTTGCCCATCGCGATCACCCAGCGCGGCTCGGGCATCTGGTCGTAGACCTTGCGTATCGCGTCCCCCATCTTGTGGGTGACGGTGCCCGCCACGATGATCACGTCGGACTGGCGCGGCGTGGCGCGGAAGATCACGCCGAAACGGTCGAAATCGTAGCGCGCAGCGCCCGAGGCCATCATCTCGATGGCGCAGCACGCCAGGCCGAAGGTCATCGGCCAAAGCGCGCTCTTCCTCGCCCAGGCGACCAGGCTGTCGACTTTCGACGTGACGAAATTATCGCTGAACTTGCCCTCGACTATGCCCACTCCAACGCTCCTTTTCGCCAAGCGTAGAAATAACCCACCAACAGGATGGCGATGAACAGCATCATCTCGATGAATCCGAACAGCCCGAGTGCGTCGTAGCGCACCGCCCAGGGGAAGAGGAACAAGGCTTCCACGTCGAAGAGCAGGAACAGTATGCCCAGCAGGTAGAACCGGATGGAGAAGCGCTCGTGCGCCTCCATCAGCGGGGGCATGCCGCACTCATAGGGGGAGTTCTTCTCGGAGTCGGGGTTGTTCGGGCGGACGAGCAGCGCGAAGATCAGAATGCTCGCCGCGAGGGCGGCCGCCATGAGCGTGATCAGGAAGATGGGGACGTAGGGATTGATGAACTGATAATCCCTGAAAAACGCGCCTACAATCTCCATGGCATCCATGCGTGATCCCTCACAAATACAGCATACCCCAAGGGTCATGAGAATGCGCCGCCTTCATCGTTGCCGCAAGGCGGTCATTCCCCTCGAAAACCCCTGGATCAAAAGCATGAAATCGAACGAACCGCCATGATTTATATCATGGCGGCAATCGAAAAACCAACCCCTGAGGTCAATTAAAAAAGACCGTGGATCGATGGGCGAAATCCAGCACCGAGGAGGGGAAAATCCCCAATTGCAGGGTGCTCGCTACGGCGAGCACAAGCGCCGCGACCGCGTAGGACCAGCCCGGATGCGGCGCGCGCTTCACCACGCCGCCTTGCGGTTCGCGCATGTACATCACCACGACGAGCCTCAGGTAATAATACACGGCCACCACGCTGTTGAGCACCGCTATCACGGTCAGCCAGACGTAGCCGCCGTTCAGCGCCGCGCTGAACACGTGGAATTTCGCCACGAAACCCCCGGTGGGCGGAAGGCCGGAGAGCGAGACCATGAACACGGCCATCGCCGCCGCCAGCCCGGGCCGGAAAGAGGCCAGACCCGCGAGGTTATCCAGCTTCGTGCCGCCGTCCTCGCGCATATTCGAGATGAGGGTGAGCACGCAGAAAGCGCCCATGTTCATGAAAACGTAGACGAGCATGTAATACAGGAACCCGCTCGTGGCCAACTCGGCGCTCGAGCGCGACGCCACGAGCGCGACCATGAGATAGCCGGCGTGGGCGATGCTCGAATAGGCGAGCATCCGCTTCACGCAGGACTGCCAGATGGCGACGAGGTTCGCCAGGCTCATCGTGAGCACGGCCATCACCCAAAAAACCGTATCGAAGCTCCCGCCGGCGTCGCCCGCGGAGAGAAAAACCCGGAAAAACGCGGCGAAAGCCGCCGCCTTCGGACCCACGGACATGAACGCCGTCACCGCGGTGGGCGCGCCCTCGTATACGTCCGGCGTCCACATGTAGAAAGGCGCCGCGGCCACCTTGAAGCCCAGCCCAACCACCATGAAGCCCAGGCCCATCAGGAAGGCTGCCCCGCGCGAGGCGGGATTCTCGTGAAGCCGCGTGGCGATTTCTATCAGGTCGACCGACCCCGTCGCGCCGTAGACGAGCGCCATGCCGTAGAGCAGGAAACCCGAGGCGAACGAACCGAGCAGAAAGTATTTGAGCGACGCCTCGTTGCCCTCGGGACGCGCGCGCAGATAACCCGCCAGGACGTAGAGCGACAGGGAGAACACTTCCAGGCCCACGAAGATCATCAGCAGGTTCCGCGTCGCCGCCATGAGCATCATGCCGGAGGTGGCGAAGAGGATGAGGCCGAAATACTCGCCCGCCGGCGTATCGTCCAGCTCCCGCTGGGCCGCGGCGATGAGCACCGAGAAAATGCTCGCGAACAGGATGACGACGTAGAGAAACTGCGTGAACCCGTCGAAGAGGTACATGCCGCCGAACGACGCGGCCAGGCCCGGCAGCGCGCGCGCGCCGAGCGTCACCCCCAGGGCGGCGGCCAGCGTCATCAGCGTAATGATGATGATGACGGAGCGCTCCCCTTTTGCGAGAAAAGCGTCCCACATCAGAACCAGCACCGCCCCGAACACCGGCAGGATCACCGGCAGCAGGTATCCCCAATGGATGGTGGGATGAACGATTTCCAAAGCTATTTCACCTCGACTCTTTGCACATAAGCGAGCGCGCTCTTCTGCAATTTCCGCTCGGGCGCCTTCTCCACGCGCAGCACCCGGCGGTTCACCTGCGTGAGCCAGGCCTTGGCCGACGGCTCGATGCGGTTGAACAACGGTTTGGGGTAAAGCCCGATCCAGAACATCAGCGCCACCATGGGCAGCATGACGAGCCACTCGCGCCTGTTCATGTCGGCGAGCCCCAGGTTCGCCCGCACGCTTACCTCGCCGAACAGCACGCGCTGGAGCATCCAGAGCATGTAGACCGCCGAGAGAACCACGCCGGTGGCCGCGATAACGGCGAACCAGGCGTTGCGCTCGAACGCGCCCAGCAGAATCGTGAACTCGCCCACGAACCCGTTCAGCCCCGGGAGGCCGATGCTGCTCAGCGCCGTGATGATGAAAAACGTCGAAAACACGGGCATCACCCGAAGGAGCCCTCCGAATTCCTCGATTTGCCGCGTGTGCCTCCTCGAATAGATGAAGCCCACGATCAGGAAGAGCGCCCCGCTGCTGATGCCGTGGTTCACCATCTGGATAACGCTCCCCGAGGCGCCCAGGAGGTTGAAGGAGAAAAGCCCCAGCATCACGAAGCCCAGATGGCTCACCGAGGAGTAGGCCACGAGCTTTTTCACGTCGGTCTGCACCATGGCCATGAGCGCCCCGTAGATGATCCCCACCAGCGCCAGGCATATGATGAGGAACGCGAACTCGCGCGCCGCCGTCGGGAACAGCGGCATCGCCAGCCTCATGAAGCCGTACGTGCCCATCTTCAGGAGGACGCCGGCGAGGATGACGCTTCCCGCCGTGGGCGCTTCCACGTGGGCGTCGGGCAGCCAGGTGTGAAACGGGAAAATCGGCACCTTGATGGCGAAGGAGATGGCGAACGCGGCGAACAGCCACGGCTGGAGGGCGGCGTCCACCGGTTCTCTGAAATGCGCCAGGATGTCGAACGTGCCGACCCCGCTCGTGAAATACAGCCAGATGATCGCCACGAGCATCAGCACGCTTCCGGCCATGGTGTACAGGAAGAACTTGACGGCCGCATATATTCGGCGTCCCCCGCCCCAGACCCCGATGATGAGGTACATCGGGATCAGCATCCCTTCCCAGAAGACGTAGAACAGGAAGAAATCGAGCGCGAAGAACACGCCGAGCATCCCCGTCTCCAGGAACAGCAGGGACATGTAGTAGAGCCTGGTCTTTTTCCGCACGTCCTCGAAGGAGAAAAGAATCGCGACGGGCGTCAGGATGGTGGTCAGCATCACCAGCAACAGGCTGATGCCGTCAACGCCCACCTTGTAGGAAATCCCGAATCTCGGGATCCACGCCGCTTCTTCGACGAACTGCATATCCGCGAAACCGGGCCGGAAGCCCATGTACATCACGGCCGAAAGAGCGAACGTGACCAGCGACACCGCCAGCGCGAACGCGCGAATGCCTCCGCTCCCCTTGCGCTCACCCTCTCGTGCGAACAGGAGCAGCAGACCGCCCAGCATGGGCAGGAACAGTATCGACGTGATTATTCCAGGCACTCGCCCCTAACGCTCCTCAAAGAATCGAAAAATCATTACCGGGCCGTGAGGTACAGCAGAATCACGAGCGCGCCGACCAGCATCGATACGGCGTAGCTCTTCACGTAGCCCGTCTGGAGACGCCTCAGGACGCCGCCCAGGGATTGCACGAAAAAACCCGCGCCGTTCACGGCCGCGTCGACCAGACCGTCCTCGAACGCTCTCCAGCACCAGATCGACGCCCGTTTTACCGGTTGAATGATCAAGGCGTCGTATATCTCGTCCACGTAATACTTGTTCACCAGAAGACGGTGGATTCTCGGCCAGAGTTCCGCGTACGCGCTGCCGCCGTCGTTGTTGAGCACATAGAGATTGTAGGCCGCGTAGATTCCGATGAAGGCGACCGCGAGCGAGAAGACCATCATCAGTATCTCGAACACCACCTCATGGTGCGCCTCGGCGTGACCACCGAAAACAGGAGCGAGGAAATCGCCGAATACGTTCGCCCCCGTGATGATGGGAATCCCCACCCAGCCGCCGACGATGGAGAGCGCCGCCAGCGCCTGAAGCGGAAGCGTCATATTGGCCGGAGATTCATGGACTTTCTGCTGCTCCTCCAGGCTCAGGCTGCAGGTGCCGAAGAATACGCGGAACAAGAGCCTGAACATGTAGAACGCGGTCATCAACGCACCTGCCGCGCCTGCGAGCCACAGGAGCACCCCGCCGCGCTCGGCCGTCATGGCCGAATAGAGAATGGCGTCCTTGCTGAAAAAGCCGGCGAAAGGAAATACGCCTGCGATGGCCAATGCGCCTATGAGGAAGGTGTTGCTCGTTCGCGGGAGGGCCGCGTGGAGTCCGCCCATCCTGCGAAGGTCCTGCTCTCCGTCAAGCGCGTGAATCACGCTCCCCGCGCCCAGGAACAGGAGCGCCTTGAAAAACGCATGAGTCATCAGATGGAAGATCGCCGCGGAAAACGCGCCCACGCCGCATGCCAGGAACATATAGCCCAGCTGGCTCACCGTGCTGTAGGCGAGCACTTTCTTGATGTCGGTCTGAACCAGGGCGATGGACGCCGCCATCAACAGCGTGAGCGCTCCGATGATCGCCACCACCAGCATCGCCGTGGCGGAGAGTTCGAAGAGAACGTGGGCTCTCGCCACCATGTAGACGCCCGCCGTCACCATCGTAGCCGCGTGTATCAGGGCGCTGACCGGGGTGGGGCCTTCCATCGCGTCGGGCAGCCAGACGTAAAGCGGAATCTGCGCGCTCTTGCCCGTGGCGCCCGCAAAGAGCAGCAGGCAGATTATCGTCGCCGCCGCGCTCTCGGGGCCGAGCAGTTGAGGGGCCTTCGAGAACACCTCCGCGAAATCCAGCGAGCCCACGACGCTGTAGATGTAGAAAAGCGCAATCAGGAAGCAGAAATCACCCACCCGGTTCACGATGAACGCCTTCTTGCCGGCCTCGGCCGCCGCCTTGCGCTCGTACCAGAAGCCGATGAGCAGGTAGCTGCAAAGACCCACCGCCTCCCAGCCCACGAACATGACCACGAAGTTGTCGCCCAGAACGAGCGTCAGCATGGAGAGCGAGAAGAGGTTCAGGTAGATGAAATAGCGAACCACGCCGCGATCATTGTGCATGTAGCCCATCGAGTAGAGGTGGATCAATGTCCCGACGCCGGTGACCACGAGCGCCATCACGGCCGAGAGCGGATCCAGCGAGAAGCTCGCCTGGATTTCGAAGGCGCCCACCGGAATCCACTCGAACAGGACGGCGCGGATGAGCCGCCCCTTCTCGGGCATCGCCAGAAGGCGGAGCCAGCTCACGAGCGAGGCCGCGAAAGCGAGCGCCAGCGCCAGCGTCGCGACCCAGCCGGCGAACTTCTCCCCGCGCTTCCAGCCGAAGAGTAGGTTCACCAGCACGCCGATGAGGGGGAACGCCAATATGAGGGTCAGACTATCCATGATTCCTTAGCTCTATAGTTTCAGTAGATTGATCTCGTCCAGGTCGGTGGATTCACGGTTCCTGTATATCAGCACCACGATGGCCAGGCCGATGGCGGCTTCCGCCGCGGCCACCGCCATCACGAAAAACACGATCATCTGGCCCGCCATCGAGTCCAGGAAGTGGCCATAGGCCACGAACGCCAGATTCGCCCCGTTCATCATCAACTCGATGCACAAGATGACGACGATGGCGTTTCTTCGCACCACGACGCCCACGACTCCTAAAGAGAAGAGAACCGCGCTCAGAATCAGGTAATGCTCAAGCGGCGCCACGTCCCACTCCTCCTAGCGGCTTCGCCTGCTCGCCAGCACCACGGCGCCGACGATGCCCACGAACAACAATACGCCCATGGCCTGGAACGGCAGGACGTAATCCGTCAACAAAAGGTTCCCGATAATCTGCGTGTTGCCCAGCTCACTCACGCGCTCCGGGGGAAAACTCCCCTTTTTACCCGTCATGAGGGAGGTGGAGAGGAATATCTTGAGGAGCACGCTGAATACGGCGAGTCCCGCGATGGCGCCCAGCATCTTCTGTCCGGGCAGGCGCAGCTCTTTTTGCTCCTCCCGGCCCAGGTTGATCAGCATCACCACGAACAGGAAGAGCATCATGATCGCGCTGGCGTAGATGATCACCTGAACGATGGCGACGAACTGCGCGTGTAGCGAGAGATACAGCCCGGCGAGGCCCAGGAAGGTCAGGATCAGGGCGAGCACGCTGTAGAGCGGGCTGGGAAACGCGACGACGGCTATCGCGCCCACCGTCGTCACCACCGCCAGAAAATAAAAGAACAGGGAACTGGCCACTACCGCCCTTCCTCCAGCGGGCGGGCGCCCGCTTCAATTCGAATCCTAGACATACGTGAGCAGGTTTTTCTCGTCATAGCGGGCATGAAGCTCCGGATAATCCTCGGTCCGCTCCACGATCAAATCGCCCTTCTCGTAGAGGAACTTGCCCCGGTCGTCCTGGCAGAATTCATACTCGTTGCCCAGCACGACCGCGCCAACCGGGCAGGCTTCTTCGCAGTATCCGCAAAAGATGCAGCGAAGCTCGTTGATCTCGTAAATGCTGGCGTAGCGCTCGCCCTTCGAAGTCGGCGCCTCGGGGTCGTTCTCCTCCGATTCCACATAAATGCAGTCCACCGGACACGCCGCCGAGCAGAGCTTGCACCCCACGCAGCGCTCCAGGCCGTCCTCCCAGCGCAGCAGCTTGTGGAGGCCGCGGTAGCCCACGGGCATCTCCTCTTTGACGTCGGGGTACTGCACGGTCACGCGGTTTTTGAAGGAATGCTTGAGCGTCAGCCACAATCCCCTGCAAATCTCGCCTAACATGAATCCTCCCCCCTTTCGATCGGCCCGCTAGCCCAGGAAAACGACGGCGGCGGCCGTGAGCATCACGTTCAGGATGGACAGCGGCAGAAGCACCTTCCATCCGAAACCCATCAGTTGGTCATAGCGCAGGCGCGGCGTGGAGGCGCGCAGCCACATGAAGAAAAACATGAACGCCAGCACCTTGATCAGGAACCAGAGGACGGGCGGCAGCAGCGGTCCGCGCCATCCGCCGAGGAAAAACGTCGCCCCCACCGCCGAGAGCGTGATCATGCTGCAGTACTCGGCGATGGAATAAACCGCAAAGTGCATGCTGCTGTACTCGGTATGAAAGCCGCCGGTGAGTTCGCTCTCGGCCTCGGGCAAATCGAAGGGCGCCCGGTTCGTCTCCGCCAGCATGCAGATGACGAAGAGCAGAAAGCCCAGTGGCTGCAGGACGATGTAGGGCATCCCGGCCTGGCCCGCGACGATTCCCTTCAAGCTCAGGGTGCCCGAGATCATCACCACGCCCAGAAGCGACATGCCCAGCGAGAGTTCGTAGCTTATCAATTGAGCGGCGGAGCGAAGCCCGCCGATGAGCGGATACTTGCTGTTCGACGCCCATGAGCCGAGCACGATGCCGTACACGCCGATGCCCGCCATGGCGAAGATGTACAGGATGCCGACGTTCACGTCGGCCACCACCAGGTCCACCTTCTGGCCGAACACGGTCACGGAATCGCCGAAGGGAACCACGGCGAATGCGGCCAGCGCCGGAATGAGCGTGACGGCCGGCGCCAGGACGTAAATCACCTTGTCCGCCTGAGCGGGAATGATGGTTTCCTTGAACATGAGCTTGATCCCGTCGGCGATGGGCTGCAGAAGCCCCGACGGTCCCACGCGGTTGGGACCCACGCGCACCTGTATGAGCGCGAACACGCGCCGCTCCATCCAGGTCATGTAGGCGGCGAGCAGCAAAAGCCCGCCGAAGCCCACGAGCACTTTCCCGAGAATGATGAGCAGCCAAATCATCTATGCGCCCACCTCTTGGGGTTTCTCCGTCTTGCGTACCTGAATCTCCACCCCCTGGCGGCCTGTCGCGCCGACAGCGTTGAGGGCCGAGCCCCCGTGCGCGCGCAAATAACCCTCGGGCGCGAATGCGACGCCCACGGGCGCGTTCTTGTCGATGTGCGCGGGAAGCTGAACGGCCTCGCCGCCCACTTCGAATTCCACGAGTTCGCCGTCCCGGGCGCCCAGGCTCTCCGCATCGCTCGGCGACAGGGCGAGGGCGGCTTCCGGCATATCGGCCAGATGATAGGCCGAGGCCGCATAAGCGCCCGAGAGCCACAAGACGGGCGTCAAGAGCATCCTCAAGCCCGGCTCCTGCGCCTCTTTCTCTGGGATCTGCGCGAGTTGATAAGCGCGCCGCCCCTCTCGTCTTAAATGCAGACCCTCATCGGGAACCCGGCCGAAGGCGTCCGCGTAATCACTGATGAGCGAGCGCGCCTGAATCCGTATCTTGTCCAGCGAATTCGCCCGCAAGGGCCGCTCCATCGCTTTGGCGATATCGGCGAAGGCCCGCCAGGCGTCGGGGACCATCTTGTCGATCATCGGCTTGAGCGCGCGCGGGAGAGCCTGCGCCCTGCGCTCCAGGTTCGTGACGCTGCCCGTTTCCTCATACAGCGTGGGCGCGGGGATCACGACGTCCGCGTATTCCGTACTGGCGTTCAAGTGGGATGCCTGCACGACGACGAAATCGGCCTTTTCCAGCGCCTCTCTCGCCCGTGCGCCATCGGGATGCTCGGCTACGGGGTCACAGCCCAGAATGTAAAGTCCCTTGAGTTCACCGCCGATGAGACCATCCAGGATGCCGTTCGCGTCCTTGCCGGCTTGCGCGTCGGGCGGCCTGCCCCACGCTTCCTCGCAGGCAGCGCGCGCCGCTTCATCCGACAAATCGCCGCCGGGCAGGGCTTCGGGGTGCAGGCCCATGTCGATTGCGCCCTGTAAGTTCGGCGCGCCGGTAGCGAAGAGCATGTTGGCGCGGAGCAACAGTCCCAGATTGATCGCCTCCGATACGGCGACCTTCCCCGTCTCTCCGGGCCCTGAGAGGATGCTCACGGGGCCATCGGCCACCTGAATCGCCCGGGCGGCGGCCATGAGGCCATCAGGCGGCACGTCCGCCTCTTCGCACAGGGGTTCCAAGTCCACGGAACCGATGAGCGCGGCGTATTCTTCCGCGTTCTCTCCCTCGGGCTTCACTCCGCCGTCCACGAGGCATGTCGCCAGCGCGCGCAGCGTGCGCGAGATGCCTCCCAGCACCGGCACCAGATGATGCACCCTGCCCTGAACGCGCAGGTCGATGCGCCTTTGGTTCACGTTGATGATAACGGCGCCTGCCCGGTGCGCCTTTCTGATCTGAAGCGCGAGGATGGGATGCTGCGTGAACGGGTCGCTCCCCACGATGATGACGGCCTTCGAGCGCCCCAACTCCTCGATGGAGCCCACGCCGCCCACGCCGCCCAGGGCGGCGCTTTGCAAGTCCGTCTGCACGATGTCGCGCGGATGAATCCGGCTGTCCAGATGGTTGGTTCCCAGGACCGAGCGCATGAAGGCGCCGAACTGATACGCCGTCTCGTTCGTGGAAGAGGCCCCGCCCAGACCGGCGATTGCGCCGCCGCCCGCTTGCTCCATGAGCGCGCCCAAGCCTCTCGCCGCCTCGCCGACCACCTCCGCCCAGCCGACGGGCGTCAGTTCGCCGTCTTTGCGGATCATCGGCTGGGTGATGCGCCCCTCGCCGTGCGCCCCGCTCCAGCCGTAGCGCGCGACGTCGCAAATCCAGGTGTCGTTCACCCTTTCGTTCTCAGCCGCCGTGACGCGCTTGATCTCGCCGTCCTTCGTCCAGACGCCCTGGCGGCAGCCCACGCTGCAGAGGGTGCAGGGACCCTGGGTTTCCCCCATCTCCCAAACGCGCGCGGTGAAGCGGTATTTGTTGTCCGTGAGCGCGCCCACGGGGCAGATATCGATGACGTTGCCCGAGACGACGCTCGTCATGGGCAGGTCCTCATAGACGCCCACCTCGGTGCGGTCGCCGCGCTGCGCCCAGCCGAATTCCGCTCCGCCGTCGATCTCCTCGGTGAAGCGGATGCACCGGGTGCAGTGCACGCAGCGGTTCATCTCCGGCTTGATGAAGGCGCTGATCTCCTTTTGTGGATAAATGCGCCGGAACTCGTGCGTCCTGCTGATCGCCTTGCCGTAGGCCATCGTCTGATCCTGCAGAGGGCACTCGCCGCCCTGATCGCACACTGGGCAATCGAGCGGGTGGTTCTTGAGCAGGAACTCGAACACCCCTTCCTGCGCCTCGATGACGCGCGGAGTCACGGAACTGATCACCATGCCCTCGGCCGCATACGTGGCGCAGGAGGGCTGGAGTTTGGGTATCGGCCGGCCGTTTCCGGCGTCGAGCACCTCCACGAGACAGGCCCGGCACTGGCCCACGATGGAGAGATTCTTGTGATAGCAGAAATGCGGAACGTGCGCGCCGATGCGGAGCGCGGCCTCCAGGACGGGCAGGCCCTTGTCCATCGTGATGCTCTGATCGTTGAATACGAATGTTACCTGCTCATTCGACATCTATCGCCTCTCCCCCATCACATCGCGGCAGGATACGGGCTGCCCAGCGGACAGCGGCCCAGAGAGATGTGCGCCTCGAATTCATCGTGAAATTTCGTCAGGAACGCGCCGAACATCATGGCGCACGCGTCCGAGAGCACGCAGATGGTGTTGCCGCGCATGTTGGGGTCTATCGAGGCGAGTGTCTCGAGATCGTCGGGAACTCCCTCGCCCCGCTCCATGCGCGCCAGAATCTCGGACACCCAGCCGGTCCCCTCCCGGCATACCGAGCACTGCCCGCAGGATTCGTGCTCGAAAAAGGCGGCGAGCCTGCCCGCTGCCTGCACCATGCACGTCGTCTCGTCCATGACGATGACCCCGCCGCTGCCGCCCATGCTGCCCGCCTTGGCCAGGGAGTCGAAATCCATCGTCACCTTGTCCTCATAGACTTCCTTCGCGGTGAGGGCGGGCGCGCTCGCGCCGCCGGGTATCACCGCTTTTAGGGCCGCTCCGTTCCGCATGCCGCCGCAGTGTTCGTGAATCATCTCCTCGCACGTCAGGCCGAGCGGCAGTTCATACAGGCCCGGCTTCGCCACGTGGCCCGAGACGCAGTACATCCGGGTGCCCGAGTTCTTCTCGTCGATTCCGATGCCGGCGAACCATTCCGCCCCCTTGTTCACGATGTGGGGGAGATTTGCGAGGGTCTCCACGTTGTTGATGACCGTGGGCCGCGCATAGAGACCGATCACCGCCGGAAACGGCGGCTTTAAGCGCGGGTGTCCGCGCTTGCCCTCGAGCGACTCCAGAAGACCCGTCTCCTCGCCGCAGATGTAGGCGCCCGCGCCCCGGTGGGTGTAGATGTCGCACGAAAAACCGCTGCCCATGATGTTTTGGCCGATGTAGCCCTTCTCGTATGCCTCGGCCAGGGCCTTCTCGACCGCGCGCCAGGGCGCGACGAACTCGCCGCGAATGTAGATGTAGGCCTTTTCGATGCCCACGGCGTAGCAGGCGATGAGGATGCCCTCGATGAGCTGGTGCGGGTCGCGCAGCATGAGTTCCCGGTCCTTGAACGTGCCGGGCTCTCCCTCGTCCGCGTTGACGGCCAGATATTTCGGCCCGTCCACCTGGGGCACGAAACTCCACTTGAGGCCGCAGGGGAATCCCGCACCGCCGCGCCCGCGCAGGCCCGAGGACTTCACGAGTTCAATGACGTCTGTGGGTTCGACGCCGCCCAGGAGCTTCCGCATCGCCTCATAACCGCCCGTGGCTTCATAGCCCGCGATATGGGGCGCGTCGGGGTTGTCGAACCGGCCCGTCACGATTTTCTCTAATACCAACGCCATCTTCAGGTCCTCAACCTTCGCCTTCGCCGTCTGTTTCTTCGGCGCCTGCCAGAGCAGGCGACACCACCTCGTCCGCCCCGATGGGCGAGACGACCTCGCCCTTTTCCAGCGCGCTGAATATATCGTTCATGATCTCGGGCGTGACGCCCTCGAAGTAGTCTTCGTTCACCTGCACGCAGGGAGCGCCCCCGCAGGCGCCCAGGCACTCGACCGCCTCGATAGAGAACTTCCCGTCCTCGCGCGTGTGGCCGGTGCGGCAATCCAGGCGGTTTTCGATATCGCGCAGCAGCCTGCCCGCTCCCATGAGGGCGCAGGAGAGGTTGTTGCACACCTGTACGTGGTACTCGCCGATGGGCTGGGTCTTGAGCATGGTGTAGAAACTCACCACGCCCCACACCTCCATGGGGGAGACCTCGAAAATCTCGGCCACGTGCTGCATCACCGCGCTGGTGATGAAACCCTCCTGTTCCTGGGCTAACTGGAGCGCGGGGATGAGGGCCGAGCGCTTCACCGGATACTTGGCGATGATGCGCTCTAATTCCGCGCGGTTCTCTGGTGAGAACTCGAAGCGATCTTCCTGCCCGGAATGGGGAAACCGTATCAACGCCAAAACAATACCGCCCTCTGTTTCTCTTTAGCGATCTATCTCGCCCAGCACGATGTCGATGCTGCCGATGGCGGCAACGACGTCGCCCATCAGCCCGCCCCGGGTGATCTCGGCGAGCGAGTGCAGATTCGCGAAACTCGGCGCGCGCACTTTTACCTTATAAGGACCCGGACTGCCATCGCTGATCATGTAATAACCGAGCTCCCCCCGGGGGGATTCGATGGCCTGGTACACCTCGCCCTCGGGCACGCTGTAGCCTTCGGTGAATATCTTGAAGTGGTGGATCAGCGCCTCCATGTCGTGGGCCAGTTGCTCCTTGGGCGGCGGCACCACCTTGGGATTGTCCGCCATGAGGGGCCCCTCGGGCATTCCCTCGAGCGCCTGCATGGCGATGCGCCGGGACTCGCGCATCTCCGCTATCCGCACCAGGTACCTGTCCAGAATATCGCCCCGCTCGCCTACGGGAACTTCGAAGTCGAACTCCTCATAGCCCGAGTAGGGCTCGTTCTTTCGGATGTCATACGCAACGCCGCAGGCCCGGAGCAGCGGCCCCGTGATGCCGAGCGCATAGGCCTCATCGGCCGTCATGGCGCAAACGCCCTTCGCGCGGCGTCTGTAGATGGGGTTGTTCGTGAGCAGTTCCTCATACTCGTCCACGCGGTCGGAGAAGGGTTCCAGAAAATTCCGGCAATCCTCATAAAACGTCGGGTAGGGTTCGCGCGCGACGCCGCCCACGCGGAAATAGCTCGTCATCATGCGCACGCCCGAGACTTTCTCAAAAATCTTCAGGAGCTGCTCGCGCTCTCTGAAGCAATAGAGAAAGACCGTCATCGCGCCCAGGTCGAGCGCGTGCGTGCCGAGCCAGACGAGGTGGCTGTTCAGGCGCGTCATCTCGGCGAGCAGCACGCGCAGGTACTTGCACCGGCGGGGAACCTCCATATCCAGGAGCTTCTCCACGGCCAGTACGAAACCCAGGTTGTTCGACATGGGCGCGAGGTAATCCATGCGGTCGGTCATGGGGAGGGCCTTGTTGTAGGTCTTCTCCTCCATGTTCTTCTCGATGCCGGTATGGAGGTAGCCGATGATGGGCTTGCACGAGAGCACCGTCTCGCCGTCGAGTTCGAGCATCACGCGCAGAACACCGTGGGTGCTCGGGTGCTGCGGCCCCATGTTGAGCGTCATGGTCTCGGTCTGGATGGGACCGAGCATGTCGCTGTCGAGTGGGTCCGTGCTTTGCGCTTGCGTGGCCATCAATGGCTCCCGTGATCCTTATTCCGCCGCCTTGGGCTTACCCATGGGCGTATCCCGGAAGGTGAACGCCACAGGCTCCGAAGATATATCGAAATCCTTGCGGTGGGGGTGTCCCTCGAAGCCATCGGGCGTGAGGATGCGCTCGAGGTCGGGGTGCCCCTCGAAGGTGATCCCCAGAAGGTCGTACGCCTCGCTCTCATGGAGCCTCGCGCCCGGCCATATTCCGCAGACGCTGGGCATCACCGGTTCGAGATCGTCCGCGCAGGGAACTTCGAGGCGCAGACGCCGCGATTTCTCGGGATTCAGGAGCGAATACGTCACCTTGAACCGGTAGGGAACCGGCAATTCAAGGCAATCCACCCCGCAGACGAAGCTCAGCAGCTTGTAGCCTCTTTCATCGCGGAGAAAACGCGCCGCGTCGAGCAGGACGCCCGGCGCGACCTGGGCGGATATCTGGCCGCGATGCTCCGTCGCCCCGAGAAAGCCGGCCCCGATTTTCGCCTGAAGCAAAACGAGGTCGGGGTCTTTCTTCTCGATCGGCTCCTCGGCCGGTTCTTCGACCTCCCCCTGCTCCCGCTCCTCTTCGCTCAACGGCTCATTCCTCATTCAACAAAGGGTTTTTTCACTTCACGAAAAAGCGCTCACCCCGCCCCTGCTTCGACTTTCAACTCACATGGCGTGGGGAGCCTTCTCACATCTTCTAAAGCGAGGTGACGCCGGAATCCTCTCGGTAGAGCGTTTCGTCCGCAATCTTCGCCTGCAGCTTCATGATCCCGTCGATGAGCGTTTCGGGACGCGGCGGACAGCCCGGCACGTAGATGTCGACGGGCACGACCTCGTCCACGCCCTGCACGAGCGCGTAATTGTTGAATATCCCGCCCGTGGACGCGCATGCGCCCATGGAAATCACCCATTTCGGCTCGGGCATCTGATCGTATATCTGCCGGAGCACGGGCGCCATCTTCCGCGATACCCGGCCCGCCACGATCATCAAATCCGCCTGGCGCGGCGACGCGCGGAACACCTCGGCGCCGAAGCGTGAGATGTCGTATTTCGCAGCCGAGGTCGACATCATTTCGATGGCGCAGCACGCCAGCCCGAAAAGCGCGGGCCACAGGCTGTTCTTGCGCGCCCATTTGATGACGTCGGTCGCACGGCCCAGCACCACCTGGCCTTCGAGTTGCTGTTCTAGTCCCATTCGAGCGCTCCCCGGCGCCACTCGTAAATCAGACTGGCCACCAGCAAAGCCATGAAAGGCAGAATCGCGATAAACCCGTATACGCCCAGGCTTTTCAGGTTCACCGCCCATGGAAACAGGAAGATGGTCTCCACGTCGAAAACGATGAACAATATCGCCACCAGAAAGAATTTCACGCTGAAACGTCCCCGCGCGTTCGATTCGGGCACGATGCCGCACTCATAGGCGGCGTCCTTCTCCACCGTGGACTTGCGCCTGCCCAGCAGGAACGTCACGCCCAGGTTCACGACGGCGAACCCGACCGCCAGCGCTATCAGAATCAATATGGGTAAATACTCTTCCGGCATTTCCCGCTCCTAAGGCGCCCAGAAGCGCACTTCTTTCATGTCAAACAGGAATTCAAATCGAGCGCATCTTACGGCTGGCATCCCTTGGTGTCAACAATTCCCACCACCATGCGCCTTATACCGAGAAACACGGCCCGACTCCACCAGGCGCTTATTCCGCATCCTGGATCGCGCACGGATATTTTGTCGTTTTCTCGCCCTCGAAAATAGGGTATTTTTATCTTGCCGCCATCTATCGCCCGGGAGAATGGCGCGCCTGAACGATAACCCGCAGCGTCCTCCCGCGCGCGGGCATGAGGGTTTGAGCCATGAACGAACCGAATCCACTCACCAGGGCGCATCTCGACGCCTTGAGAAGCGAATTCGAGGAACTGGCCCGGCTCCAGGTGGGCTATCCCTGCAACCAGGATTTTGATTACTCGGATTTGCTGCCCTTTCTGGAATACAGCCTCAACAACGTGGGCGACCCCTTTCACGACAGCAATTTCCGCAGCAACACGCACGAGATCGAGCGCGAGGTCATCGCCCGGTTCGCCTCGTTGATGCGCCTGGAGCAGGAGCAGGCCTGGGGCTACGTCACCTCCGGCGGAACCGAGGGCAACATGTACGGCATCTACATGGGGCGCGAACTGTTCCCGGACGGCGTGGTGTACTTCTCGCAGGACACGCACTACAGCGTCCTCAAGATCCTGCGCGTGCTGAACGTACGCAACATCATGATCAAAAGTCAGGAAAACGGAGAAATCGACTACGAGGACCTCCGTGAGACCATCCGCATCCACCGCGATGCGCCGGTCATCTTCATGGCGAACATCGGCTCCACGATGAAAGGCGCCGTGGACGACGTGAGCAGGGTGCGCGGCATCCTGGACGACCTGGCGGTCACGAACGCCTACATCCACGCCGACGCCGCCCTGAGCGGCATGATCCTGCCCTTCGTCGACGACCCGCAGCCCTACGGCTTCGACGCCGGTTTCGACAGCGTCTCCATCAGCGGCCACAAGCTCATCGGCTGTCCGCTGCCCTGCGGCGTCGTGCTGACGAAGCGCGATTACGTGGCGCGCATCGCGCGCTCGATAGAGTACGTCGGCGTTCTCGACACGACGCTGCCCGGCTCGCGCAGCGGGCTGACGCCGCTCATGCTGTGGTACGCCTTCGAGCGCCTGGGGATGGACGGGTTCCGGGAACTCGTGAGGGAGATGCTGGCCGTCGCCGCGTACGCGGTCGAGCGCTTCGGCGAGTTCGGCATCCCTGCCTGGCGCCACAAGAATTCCGTGACGGTCGTTTTTCCGAGACCTCCGGGCGAGGTGATGCGCAAGTGGCAGATCGCGCCGCTGGGAGACATCGCCCACATCATCACCATGCCGCACGTCACGCGCGAGATGGTGAACGAGTTCGTCGACGACTGCGTGAAGCATAAACACAGGCAAACGGCCTGAGGAGGATTCTGGATGAATCGAATCATCATCACGGTGCGCGACGAGGTCGGCGTCATCGCGGATATCAGCAAGGCGCTGGCCAATGAATCCATCAACATCGAGGCGATCAACACCGAGGTCGCGGGCGAGAAAGGCGTCGTCATCCTCACCACGAACGAGCCCGACCGCGCCCTGCGCGTGCTCATGAACGCGGGCTTCCGCGCGATCTCGGACGAGGCGACGGTCATCAGGCTGCGCGACGAACCCGGCGCGCTCGCCAAGGTGGCGGAGAAATTCAAGGTCGCCGGCGTGAACATCCAGAGCATGCACATCCTGAACCGCCACGCCGGTTACGCGAACGTCGCCCTCACCGCGGATGACGATGCGAAGGCCAAGGTGCTGTTAGAAAACGAGGACGTTCTCTGAAGATTCGCGTGAGGGAATACCCGTAACGAGGACCCGGAATCCCTCCCCAATGAAGGCCGATCTTCCCCGATAAGAGGAATTTGCGATGGTTCTGTAGGGACAGGTCGCGACCTGTCCCTACCCTGAATCTCCATCACCCCGCCAGGATCAGAAGAACGATTCCCGCCAGGATCACCACGCCTCCCAGCAGCGTTTCGCGGACGCGGTCACGCTCCTTGAAGAAGACGTAGCCGATACCGATGGCCAGGAGTATCTCCACCTGCTTCACCGATTCCACGTAGGAGGTGAGCGTGAGGCGGTAGGCCTCCGCCTGGGCGAGGCTCGTGATGAAGGCGAACAGCCCCAGGGATACGAAACCCTTCCAGAGCCTGGGCGCGTGCTTAAAGTGCTCGGCGGATTTCCACAAGGTCAGCGGCAGCACGACGAGCGATGCCGCCGCATAGGTGGCGAACGTGCCGAAGGTGGCGTCCGAGAGCACCGCCGCCTGCTTGAAGGTGATCACCGAGGGCGCGTACAGCAGCGAGGCGAGCACGGTGTAGCGCATCCCCTTGTCGGTGAAGAGAGCGCGGACGGGCTCGAACCAGCCGATTCGCGCGCGCGAGACGTTCAGCCCGTAGACGCCTGCGAGGGTGACTAAAATACCCACGAGCCCCCAGGCCGAGGGCGTCTCGCCCAGCGTGATGAAAGCGAGCACCACCAGCCAGATGGTTGCGAGCTTCCACAGCGAGGTCACCACGCCCATCGAGCCGTACAGGAGCGCCTTCGAGAGCGCGAGTGTGGCCGAGGTCTGCAGGAAGCCGAAGAGGACGCAAAACCACCAGAAGCCGGGCTGTAACTCGGGCACGCCCCGCATCCACACCGCCACGGCCGCAAAGGGGAGCAGGAACGCGAATCGCCCCAGCACGTTGATGTACTCATCGAGCTTGTGGCCGATGGATTTCATCGCCGCGTTTCTGAGCACCTGCGCGAGAGCCGCAATGACGGCGAGCGTCACCCAGTCCATGTCATTCTCCTATACTCCCTTGCCACGTGAAACCAGCGCCATTTCTACGCGCACTTTAGGCTTAAGTCCAACAGCGAGGGGTTTCCAGGCTCTTACGAAAGACGCCGTCCCAATGCGAAGTGAAATCCCTCTCCCGTCTGACACGGCCTCGCGCGGTGTGCTAATCTGGCGATGCTGATTCTATCCCCGGAAAGGAGTTTTTTTCATGATCCGCGACGACGTATTCGTATTCGACAACGTGGTGCACATGTACGACTACTCGGATGAGAACCTCGTCTCGGAGCAAAGCGAATACGACCGCCACTACCACGTGAGCAAGGTGCTGCGCCGTAGGCGAACCGCGCCCACGGACGTCTACGCGAACTGGCACCCGGTGGAGGGCTTCAAGCGCCGCTGGAGCGTGGAGGACATGGGCCGCCTCGTTTTCGAGGATTCGGGCACCGACATGGCGATGGCCCAGGCCGTACCCCTGTTCGACCTGTATAAAGACGGCTTCGCGCCCGTGAAGGCGCAGTACGCCTTCGCGCAGGCCTATCCCGAACGCTGCCTGTTCTGCGGGGCCGTGGACCCCATGTACCCCAGCGTCGCCGCAGCGTGCGAGGAGATGGAGCGCCAGGTGAAGGAGTGGGGAGCGAAATCCATGAAAATCTACAACGCCCATGTGGACGGGAAATCCTGGGCGTGCGACGACCCCGAAATCGCCTACCCCCTCTATGAAAAAGGGCGCGAACTCGGGGTCGAGGTATTCCAGTTCCACAAGGGAAACCCCATCACACGGGCGAAGCTGCGCGACTTATCGCCGCTCGACATCGAGGGCGCGGCCCTCGATTTTCCGGATCTGCTCTTCGGCATCCACCACCTGGCGGTGCCCTACTTCGAGGAAGTCGTCTGGATGGCGAACCGCTACGAGAACGTCTTCCTCGTGCTCTCGGGCATCGGCCATACGCCCATGGTCGCGCCCCGGACCTTCACCGAGTGGATGGGCAGGCTGCTGCGCGACGTGGGCTCCGAGAGAGTGCTCTGGGGTTCCGAGATGGCGCTTCTGGGGAACGCGAAGCCCGTTATCGAGTGGATATGGGAGATGGAAATCCCCGAATCCATGCAGGACGACTACGGCTATCCGCAGATCACCGAAGAGGACAAGCGCAACATTCTGGGCCTGAACCAGGCGCGCATCTTCGGCGTGGACGTGGAGGCCAAGAAACAGGAACTCTGGAGCGGAGCAGCCCGATGAGCGACCACGAAGCCCTCGTCACCGATGTCCAGGACATCATCGAGACGCAGATTCGTCCGCTTCTCAAGATTCACGGCGGCGGCATCACGCTCGATAGCGTGAGCGAAAAAGGCGAAGTATCGCTGCGCTTCGAGGGCGCGTGCCGCGGCTGCATGCTCAAGAGCGTCACCTACGCCCTGGGCGTGCGCCAGAAGCTCATGCAGCACCCCGGCGTCACGGCCGTCGCGGTCGAGGGCGTCCGCATTTCGGATCACGCCATCAAACGGGTGGAGAAATTCTACTCCGGCTATTCGTTTTGGGTGGGGCAACCGCTCAAAGACCAATCATCGTCTTGATCGCATCGCGCTACCAGATGAGCAAAGAACTGCGCCTGTGGTACGGGTGGGTGATCCTCCTCAGTGTCTTCATGATCCTGACGGTGACCATCGGCATCAGAAACTCCATTGGCGTTTTCTTCAAGGACATCTCCGGCGAATTCGGCTGGAACCGTGCGGAGACAGCCGCCGCCTTCACCATGGGCATGCTCGGCCAGGCGATGGTCGCCCCCTTCGCGGGCTGGGTGCTCGAGCGTTTCAACATGCGCTGGGTGATCGGCGCAGGCATCCTCGTGAACGGAGCGGCGCTCATCATCGGAGCCTACATCGGCGCACTCTGGCAATTCTACGCCATGTATTTTCTGCTATCGGTCGGCTTCGCCTTCACGGCCAACCTGCCGCAGGTGCAACTGCTCTCGAACTGGTTCGTCTTGAAGCGCGGCCTCGCCATGGGGTTTTCGCACGCAGCCCAGGGCTTCGCGCCCATCGTGAACATCTTCACGCCCCTGCTCATCGCGGCACTCGGCTGGCGGGGGAGCTATCTCGCGCTTGCGGGAATCGTGCTCCTCCTCGTGCTGCCCTTCGCCGTGACGACGCTGCGCGACCACCCCAGAGAGAAGCGAACCGCTCCCGACGCGCCTTTTCTCACGTCTGAGGAGTTCTCCCGCGCCCGCGCCAGAGCAGCCGTTATCATTCCTGCGGATAAAGAAACGGAAACTGTATCCTTTACTTTTTTCTTCACCCGCAGGTTTATGCTGATCGGAGGAATATACGGCAGCATCGCGTATGTCTTCACCGCCGTTCTGGTGCATTTGATCCCTCACGCGACGGACCAGGGCTTCTCTCCCTCGGGGGGCGCCGCGCTCTTCGCCCTGTACGGGGCGGCCCTCGTCGTGGGAAACGGGCTGAGCGCGGTTTCGGATCGCATCGGGAGGCTCCCCACCTACATGGTGGGCGTGGTGTGCGGCGTGGCCGCGAGTTATCTCCTGGCCGCCTTCACGCGCGCATCGCACGAATGGCTGATATACGCGGGCGCGATGGGGGTGGGTTTCGCCCTGGGTTTCGTCCGCCCCACGGCGTCTTCTCTGTTGGCGGATCATTTTGCGGGGCCGGGATTCGGTCTCGTGAACGGGTGCGCAATGATGGTCTTCTCGCTCATTGGCGCACTCGGCCCCCTCGTGACGGGGATGCTTTTCGACGCCAGCGGAAACTATTATTCGGGTTTTCTCCTCGTGGGCGGCATGTTCATCGTTGGCGCGATTTTCGTCGTGAGCCTCTCGCGTATGCCGCGCGAAGAGCGCGCTTAGGACCATGAACGTCATGCGGGACGAATCGCGCCTCTGGTACGGCTGGGTGGTGCTGGCCGTGGTCTTTCTCGTCATGATTTCGCTCATCGCCATTCGCGCCACCATCGGGCCCTTCTTCAAGGAAATCTCGGGTGAGCTGGGCTGGAGCCGGGGGGCGACGGCGGCGGCTTTTTCCATCGGCATGCTGGCCCAGGCGATCATCTCGCCGCTGGCGGGCATCTTTTCCGACCGCTGGAGCATACGGGCGTCGATGTCGGCGGGGGTCGTGGTATTCGGCCTCTCGCTTCTCATCGGGAGCCAAATCTCCTCGCTCTGGCATTTTTATCTGATGTACATCGGCCTGTGCGCGGGCTTCGCCGCGAGCACTTGGATCGCCCAGGTGCCCACGCTCTCGAACTGGTTCGTGAAAAAAAGAGGACTCGCCCTGGGCATTTCCAACACCTGCCAGGGAGGGGCCTTCTGCCTGAACATCGCGACGCCCTACCTCATCTCGGCCCTGGGCTGGCGGATGAGCTATTTAGCGCTGGCGGGTGTAACCCTGCTCATCGTGCTCCCCGTCTGCATCATTTTTCACAGGGACCACCCCTCGGACAAAGGCACCATCGCCGACGCTCCTTTCGTCCTGGAACTGCCGGAGGAGCAAACTCCGAAACCAGCGCCTCCATCCGCCGATGAGCCGCCGGTCTCCATGTACAACCTGCCGTTTTTCTTCTTCATGGGTTCGTTTCTGCCCATGGCGTACACCTTTGCGGGGATGCTCGTCCATCTGGTGCCACACGCCACTGATCAGGGCTTCTCGCTCGAAACCGCGAGCGTTCTGTTCGCCATCTGGGGCTTATGCCAGGTGGGAGCGAACCTCATCAGCCCGGTCTCGGACCGCCTTGGCCGGGTGCCGACGTTCCTCATCGGCGTGGTTCTCGGAATCGCCTCCGTCCTGGTTCTGGCCAACTTCGAGCAGGGCGACCCCCAAATCCGCTTCTACCTGGGCACGGTCGCCAATGGTCTCGCCCTGGGGCTCATGCGGCCCACCGGCTCGGCCATCCTGGCGGATTATTTCGAAGGCCCCGGCTTCGGGCGCGTGAACGGCGTAGCGATGATGGGCTTCGCCCTCTGGGGTTCGGCAGGGCCATGGACCACGGGTTTCCTCTTCGACCTGCACGGCTCCTACCTTTGGGGACTTTCGGCCTTCGCGCTCATGTTTTTCCTCTGCGGCTTCTTTGTCGTGTTGCTCGGCTGGGTGAAAAGAGATAAGAGAGGGGCGTCTCCAGCCTGAATCATGGAACCCCGAATTCGAGGATACGCATGCCGATAGAAAAAGTAGATGGGTTCTATTTTCACCCCACCTCGCGCGATCGCGTACTGGCGCAGCGCCACGCGGACCCGGCCAAAACGCCCTGGACGCCGTTGGACAAGCCACTGGCAGAGTGCAAGGTCACCCTGGTATCAACGGCAGGCATCTACATGAAGAACGACGTTTCTTTCGATTATGAAAGAGAGCACCGCGAGGGCACCTGGGGCGACCCCACCCACCGGGAGATTCCCAGGACGGCGGGCCAGCACGACGTGGAATATTCCCATCTGCACGTCGACACTTCGTTCCTGGCCGAGGACAGGAACGTGTCCTGGCCGGTCGATATTTTCCTGGATTTCGAAAGAGAGGGGAAAATCGGCGCGCTGGCCGATACGCTCTATTCCATCATGGGCTACATCCCGAACTTCAACCCGCTGGTGAAGCGCACGGCGCCCCTGATGATCGAGAAAATGAAAGAAGAAGGAGTCGACACGGCCTTTCTCTATCCGGTCTGACCGCTCTGCAACCGGTCCGGCGGACTGCTTCAGCGCGAAATCGAAAAGGCGGGCATCGCCACCGTCATCATCTCCAACGTGCCCGAGACCACCGAGCGCGTCTGCGTGCCCAGGGCGGTGTTCGTCCAGTACCCCTTCGGGCGGCAGTTGGGCGTCGTGGGAGATTACGAGGGACAGCGCCGGATTTGCGAGGACATGGCCGCGTTGCTCGAAGAAGCGCAAGCGCCCAACGCCTACCGCCACCTGCCGTATGAATGGCCCGAACCGCCCGAGACCACCAAATGGCGACCCGACGTGCCGCCGCCCATCTTCACCGTCCGGCAGGCCAAAGAGGGCGGTCACAATTTGCTGGATGACTTCAAGGACGAGGAACGCGCCGCGTATACCGATGCAGAGCGTTAGGCGAGCGCACGGGACGCGTCGAATATCTTCCCGGTGCTATCGCACCTCAACGCCGGAAAATTATACTTTCTCCAACCTGGCGAAATTGAGATAAAACCGCCCGTCCACCTCCGCCAGCGAGAGCGTCTGCGCGAAACCCTTCGATTCCACCCGGTAGACCCGCTCTTCTCCTCTCGCTCTGGAAGCGTTCGTAAGCGTCTCCCCATCGAGGCCGCCGGGCGTCTCCTGCCCCATCAAGGAGAGGATGGTGGGGGCCAGGTCGACGTTCCCCGTCGGCGCATCCACCCGCGCGCCCGCCGGAAAAGCGGGACCTGCGCCAATCAGGAAATTACATAATTCATACGGGCTGCTCGAGCCGTGCGTTCCGCCGCTTCCCTTGTTGTTGACCGATGAATACCCCCAGCCGGGTAGCGCGTCTTCGCGTTTCTCTCCCTCCAAGAATCCATCGCCCCACTGAAATCCCATGAGCAAATCAGGCGCGCGTGGTCCACCGCAGCCCACCAGGCTCAAGGACATCGTGCCCGGTAAGCTTCCTTCGACTCCATCCCCGTCTTTGGAGAACAGCGGTCCCGCCCAGTCCTTCGTCCGCAAATGCTCTACAAGCTCCAAAAGTGTTTTTTCCGATCTCGCGTAAAAAAGAGCGGCCCCCTCACTGTACGCGACCTGCCAACTCTCCCCGCGGCCGGGGAGGTCCGCGAGTTCCGCTTCCAGGTCGATCATGCCCGCCGTCGTCACCACCCCGTGGTCGGAGAACAAAAGAAGGTTCGTCTGCGCCCAATCATCGCGCTCCGCTTGAAACCTCTCCCAGAACACGCCGAACAGCCTGTCCACCCCCTCCAAAGCCTCGCGATGAACTGCACCTGCGGCGCCCTGGTGGTGCTGCGTGCTGTCCGGCTCGCTTAGGTGAACGACGAGCACGGCGGGTTCGAGTTCGGGGATCGCGTAATCGAGCGCCACGTCGAGCGCCCACGCGCAGCGTTCCAAATCGGGTTCGCCTGCGGCGGGGATTTCTCCGGCCTCCTCGACACTCCCGCGCCCCTCGGCGGGATACGTCGCCTCAGGATGGATCAGACACGCAGGCCGGCCCGCGTTCCAGAGCCAGGCGGAACCGCTCGACGCGGCGCTGATGATGACGCCGCCGCCCACCCGCTCGAAAAAGGTGTCTTGTAAAAGCAGACGCCCACCCATGGCGCACTCCCAGGCGAGGAGGTGCTCATAGCGGCCCGTGGTGATGGATTCGCCCAACTCGGGTGAGAAGAGGGAATTGCCCGGCAGGCCGTGCGTTCGGGGATAAACGCCGGTGGCGAGGCTCGATACGCAAACCCTCGTCGAGGTGGGAAACGTGCTGCGGTGATTCTGGAACCATGCGCCGCGCTCCGCCGCCGCGAGGAGATTCGGCGTTCTCTCCTCACTCAGGGCATCCGCGCGCAGACCATCGAACTGAATCGCTATTACGCGAGGCGTCGACATGGTTGCTCATCCCGAAAAAAAGCGGCGGGGGATTCCGCCCCCGCCGCATGGAAAAGTCGAGCCTTGGATCAGGTGGCCTGCT